>PPCM01000046.1_pt1 | contig 250959 bp, 220 predicted proteins | sample 1555541 | NCBI WGS metagenome assembly PPCM01 (sample SAMN05284479, study PRJNA326546) | Marine sediment metagenome, whole genome shotgun sequencing project. | isolation source: marine sediment | place: Germany: Wadden Sea | collected 2012-09-05
TTCTCGCTCGACTTGCATGTGTTAAGCACGCCGCCAGCGTTCAATCTGAGCCAGGATCAAACTCTCCAGTTGATAAACTTGGAGAAAGTGATCACTTGTCATCCACTCGTATTAAACGGGCTGTATGTTTCGTGATCTTTTTTGCTCAACTCGCTATTTAATTGTCAAAGATCGTATTGTCTTTTTCTTAAAGAACTATTCCCTGCCGTCAGGCAGGAGGGAGAAGCTACTGATTTCGCTTTATCCCGTCAACCCTTTTTTCAACTTTTTTTCGTCGCGTCCGGGGTGGACCCTGCTCTGCAGCAGGAGAAGCAAGCTATGTTTTTCGCTCACTCCCGTCAACCCTTTTTTTTCAACTTTTTTCAAATTGATTTTATCAGGCTAACCGTTCGTTATATCTAAGAAAGAACAAGCCACTTGTCGATCCCTTTCGGGTTTTCCTGTGCGGCGAAGAGGAGTTCTATGGGAAAGCACCTATGCCGTCAAGCGGTATTTTGAACAAATGCAAGACTTATTTTCAACTCATTGATTTTACAGACTATTTATTTCAAGTGTTTGCATTAAAATCCACCAACAACGCCTCACGCCGCATAAAACGGCTCTTCTCCTCTCTCTAGAAGCTCTTTTTTCGTGTATAATCATATTATAAAGTGGTCGCGAAAGTCTTACTGCTCTGCTACATATTGAGATTAGCAAGACATGCAAACAGCATAAGGTGGCAATTGATGCGTAACTCATCCAAGTACGGGCTTGTTTTCGGATTCTCCGGACTCATTGTGGTTTTCGCCACACTCATTATCCTTTCTTCGTCATTCACTTCCCGACTGGCGTTGGAAAAGCACGCTCGCACTATAATGGAGAATATATCCTCCTATACGATGGATAAGTCCGTCAGCCACTTGGACCCAGCACGCAACGCAGCTCGGCTCACACTCGGATTGGCCCACAACGACGTCATCAACTCACGTAACCCGAACACCATGGCGTCTTACCTTTATGAACAGCTTTACCTCTACCCACAAATTTCCGGTCTCTTCTTTGGTGGCAATGACGGATCATTCATCATGGCTTCCCGCTACAACAAACTACAAACAGACGGCTACTTCACCAAAATCATCCGCATGAGCGACGACAGTCGATCTGTGGAACTTATCTACAAGACCAGTACAGGCCACCTCATCCGTCACCAATTTGATCCAACAGACACATACGACCCACGCTTGCGCCCCTGGTACATTAAAGCCAAAAAGCAGAACAAACTCATATGGACCAATCCATACATCTTTTACACGGCGCAGAAGCCCGGCATCACCGTAGCAAGTCCTGTACGCGATTCAAACGACGAGTTCCTTGGCGTAGTTGGTGTAGACATCGGCATTGACGCTCTCTCCACGTTTGTCTCCCAGTTGAACATCGGTAAAAACGGACAAGCTTTCATAATGGGCCGCAATGGCGATGTCATCGCATACTCGGACATGGAAAAGATTCTCAAAGATGATGGCAAAGGGAAACCGCGCCTGACCAAAATTATTGAGCTGGATGATCCTGTCACCAAGGAAGCCTTCCTTTCACTCAAGATGCCACATGACGATCTGCGCTTAGATGGTCCTCGTTATACCTCCTTCTCCCGCGACGGGAAAAAGTACATAGCAATGTTCACCCCATTCGCAGACAAGCAGTGGCCTTGGGTTATTGGTATATACATGCCAGAGGATGATTACCTCGGCTCCATCAAGTCCAACCGTAACACGAACATTTTTATAGCATTGGTCACGGTCATCATCGCATTGATTATCGGATTCATCATAGCACGCAAGTTGAGCCGCGCACGCGATACAGCAGAGTTGGCAGACACAGCCAAGTCCCAATTCCTGGCCCGCATGAGTCATGAGATACGAACGCCGATGAACGCCCTGCTCGGCGCAGGAGAACTCCTCAGTGAGACAAAGCTTACAGATGAGCAAAAGAGCTACGTCTCAATTTACCAGAGTGCAGGGGAACACCTGCGTGACCTCATTAGTGATGTGCTCGATATCTCCCGTATCGAATCAGGAAAATTCAACCTCGAATCCAAGCCATTTAACCTTCACAATACAGTGGAGCACACCTGTGAGGTCTTTGCTCTCGACGCCCGAAGCAAGGAGATCGAGCTGAAATGCAATATTGAGCCGGGCACGCCTGAGCACCTTGTAGGCGATCCCACCGCGTTGAAGCAGATCCTCGTAAACCTCGTTGGCAATGCCATCAAGTTTACTCCGGCAGGATCGGTCAAGGTCACAGTAGACGCCGTCGCCCGCCGCACTTCATCGGATGTGCCCGATTGGGTCACCCTCAAATTCCAAGTGAAGGATACCGGCATCGGTATTGCGGCAGACATGCAAGCTTCTGTTTTTGACCGATTCATTCAAGCGGACGGTTCGACTTCACGCACATATGGCGGAACCGGATTGGGACTTGCCATCAGCCGCAGCCTTGTCCGCCTGATGAGTGGCGAAATGGCCATGAAGAGTGAACAAGGCAAAGGAAGCTCCTTCACCTTTACTGCCATATTCCCGGTAGACCCACATTATGGTGCTGCCATGGAATCGGCCCAATTCTCGACTGTTGGCAAACAAAGTAGATCTTCAGCCAACCGCGTCCTGCTGGTGGAAGACGATGAACGCAATCGGTTGCTCTTCCAGATGTTCCTCAAAGACCTCGCACCGCCATTGGAAATGGCTGAAAGCGGCGAGGAAGCTTTAAGGATGCATAAAGAGCATACATACGACCTCATCCTCATGGATATCGAAATGCCAGGACTGGATGGGTACCAGACAACCCAAGCCATCCGAGATTTCGAAGTTGAGAATGGGCTGCCTGCAACGCCAATAGTGGCGGTCACTGCTCACGCCATCAAAGAAGCTGAGAAGCAATGCCGAGAAAGCGGTTGTACAGGTTACCTTGCCAAGCCCGTAACGAAGGCGAGCCTGCGCGAAACCGTATTCAGTCACCTAGGTGTTGCATCGCCAGATGACGATAAGTCGACTGAGGAAATATGATCAAACTAATCGGACAGGCCTTACTCACGCTCATTGCTCTGATTAGCTTAAATATTGGTGTGTACGCAGCCCAAGACCAACTCCCTCCTGCAAACTGGCAGGTAAACGGTCCGCAAACGCACGCAGAAAACATTCTGTCCGAACTTATCCAAGGCAACACAGAAAAAGCGTTCAAGCTCTTTTTCTCCAAAGGACGGTACTCGCAACAGACGTTGGAGAAACTCCAATTTGACTATTACCAAACCGTCAAAAAGCAGGGAGAGCCAGTAGCCTATGAGAAGATATTTGAACAGCGAATAGGCACATCACTTGTACGCATCAAGTATGTTCTACTTTTCAAAACCGTGCCCATGATGTTTGACCTCTATTACTACGACACAGGCAAGGACTGGGCGCTGAAGAGTTTTACCATAAGCCGCGACATCAAAAAAGTATTTGAGCGGTAATCCCATCAGGGACTACCGCTCTTCTCACAATTCTATATTTCGAGATGTTTGGTTAATCTAAATCTCGATCACTCAGACCTATCAGGTACAGGATGGAGTCCAGACCAAGAGTGGAAATGGATTGACGCGCCCCCTTCTTGACCTTGGGCTTAGCGTGAAATGCTATACCGAGGCCTGCAAGGTTGAGCATAGGAAGATCGTTTGCCCCATCTCCCACGGCGATAACCTGCTGCAAAACAATTGACTCTTTGGCTGCAATCTTCTGAACCAACTCAGCCTTCTTCTCCGCATCCACGATATCACCCACAGCATTACCGGTGAGCTTACCATCCTTGATCTCAAGTTCATTGGCGTAAACATAATCGATGCCGAGCTTCTCTTTGAGGATGTTACCGAAATAGGTGAACCCACCAGACAAGATCGCAATAGTGTAGCCAAGGCTTTTCAGGGTAGAGATCAATTTCTCAGCGCCCTCTGTAAGAGGAAGACGGTCGGCCACGGTCGCAAGCACAGATTCATCCAGCCCTTCGAGTAGGGAAAGGCGTTTCTTCAAGGATTGTTTGAAGTCCAACTCCCCGCGCATGGCGGACTCGGTAATGGCCGCGACTTCATCACCCACGCCCGCTTCCTTGGCAAGTTCGTCAATGACTTCGGCCTGAATGAGAGTAGAATCCATATCAAAACAGACCAGTCGGCGATTGCGACGGAAGACATTGTCCTCCTGAAAAGCAATGTCCGCCATAAGGTCAGCGGAGATGTCGAGAAATTTGGAACGAATCTCTTCAATATTTTTGGGAGTACCTCGTACCGTGAATTCCACACAGGCACGAGAACATTCGAAATCGCCACAATCGAGAGGGACACGACCAGAAAGGCGGTGAATGGTATCGATATTGAGACCGGACTCACTCACGACATTGGTGATGGCCGCGATCTGCTGTGCGGAGATGGAGCGAGCAAGCAATGTGATAATGTGCCGCTGCTTGTCTGCCTGGCCAACCCATTTAGCGTATTCTTCTTCAGCCAGAGGGTGCAACTTCATGGTCACACCGAGTTCATGGGCCTTAAAAAGCAAGTCTTTAAGGACTGGCTGAGAATCCGACGGCAAGCGAACAAGAATACCGAGGGTGAGAAAATTATGAATGACGACCTGACCGATATCCAACACATCAATGTCGAACTCGGACAAAGCACTGGATAGCTCCGCTGTCAGCCCGGGCCTATCGCCGCCCGTCACATGCACCAATATAATCTTTTCCATGAAGGTTCTCCCTTTCGAACTGGTGCGGACTCTCGCATAAAACCGCATGACAGTAAATATTCTGATGGACTCGAAAAAAGAATCAGAAGAGGCCCCTAAACCCCAACCAAAACAGAGCCGCCTTGTGCTGCACCCTTCTTATATGTATATATATGAAAGTCAAAATGGTCTCGACAATCCCACAGCTCCATGGAGGCGGTATGGGCAAGCAGGAGGATTCCGGAGACAGCCATCTCAGTAAAGTCACAGGTCAGGACTTTTCAACGGCAGCCGAGCAGCTCGATTTTGTAGCACGGCGAATCGAGGAAAAGCTCAATGACTACGATGAGTATGACTTCTCCATGCGCCAGATTCGGGCGCTCAATATATTCTTCGACCTCGCACAGGAATTGCGTGGCCGAGATATGTTTTATGCCGTCTGCATGATGATTCCCAAGGTGCTTTTCAAGCTGGAAAGCACGATTTATATCCTTGAAGATGAAGAGACTTTTGCGCTGGGAGGTTGCTCTACTGATCGATGTGCTCTGGAACCAACCCGCACATGGGACAACGAGTTATCTAACAAAGTAGTTCATTCCGGCGACAGCCTGTTCATACCGATTCTCTGTAATCCGGAATACGCTGACCTGCTCCCCTTTGAACCGCCCCACAACATGATCGGGGTATTTGAACTGCACCCATGCACAGATCTCAGCGATGAAGCACAGCTCTTCCTTGAAAAGTACGTCAATCGTATCGGGTTCCAGCTACATCAAAGAATCATCCGAGCACGTAACCGCGAGCACATCAAGTTCATCAAGTCTCTGGTTCAGGATATTGGTCATAATGTGATCGTACCCAATATGTACTTCAAGCTTTACTTCAACCACTTGAAACGGAGAATTGAAGACCTGCATGTGTCCACAGGGAAAGTGCTACTAACCATGACCGACTGCGGAAGACCCGACTGTATAGAGGAAGGGAATCACCTTGCCGCCACAGCTGCAGCTATCGAGCAACAATATCAGGAGATATATCGTCACTACGAAACCACTTCCATGTTTCTAGAGACTTTGCTCCGTCGTCGACATTTCGAAGAGGGGCGATATGTGTTGCTGAAGCGGGAAGTAAACCTGCGCACAAGCGTCCTCGAACCGCAATTGGAACGTTACAGGGAACGATTCAAGGAGCGCGGCATTGAGGTCGGTTTTGCTCTGGGGGGTGCTCCAGACCAAATGATTTACATGCTCATGGACCCAGGACTTATAGCCCAAGTCTATGCAAATTTTTTCTCCAATGCCATTAAGTACACCGAACCAGCCACGCTCCCAGACGGACGCGAGGGCAAATTCGTCTCGTACGGCTGGCAAATTCTCAAGGACCACTTTGGACCCAATGCACCAGGCATTAAACTCTGGGTGAGTAGCACTGGTGAAAAACTCGATTTGCACGATCCGCTGGATATCTTCAAGCCCGGATTCCGTGCTGACAACGTTGCCCGGGAAAGTGGTACAGGGCGGGGGTTGTATTTTGCCCGTCAGGTAGTAGAGCTCCATGACGGAACAGTAGGCTACCACCATGACGAAATGGGAAATCAATTCTCGTTCATACTGCCGCTGGAACAACAGCACACGCTTGAATAAGCATACGAGCAGTATGAACTGCCGAAAGAAAATCAAAAAGCCGGATTGAAGAATATTCTTCAATCCGGCTTTTTGATTTTCTTTCGGCAGACCCGTTATAAGGTCGGGTCCATGGCCGAAGTGAGCAGGCGGGCAATGTCCATGACATCTGCCTTATACTCGCCCGACCGGACTTGATCCTTAAGCCGGGCAATCTTGCGGGCGCGTTCCTCTTCCTCACGCTGATAGCGCTCGGTCTCGGTAGCGTCGAATTCCTCGAACACGCGCTCTGTCTCTATATTGGCCGCACCTCGAGTGCAGCTCTCATCATAACCCTTCATTAACCCCTCCCGGGTTATTGAAGTCAGGGGGAAGGATCTCCCAATCCCTCCCGAAGTCTCCCCATCCCGTTGCAGCAGCCTCTGTTCACTTCCTGCGAACAATGTCTCCTACAACCTAGATGCGTGCGAGCAGACATCTCACATTGAGATTCCGTCCGCGGTTGAATATCTTATCGGACGCCTGGCCCGGAATTGTTAGGCCTAAAGTACGAATTAAATAAAATATTTATTCTCATAAAATCAGTATGTTAAACACATCGCTCAATAACCTCATTAAAAGAAACTTTGCAAAGAGAGAATGTTCACTATAGGGGGCGCCGCAAGGGGCCATGACAAGACGTAGCAAATCAGGATAGGGTCGCATCCATGCAAGCAATGCAAAACATTTGTCTTATCGACTCCCCCATCACCCTATCCGCAGCTTTCCAAGATCTGGGGCACACGACTCTCTGTTTGTCTCCAGCCTCTTCTCCATTTTTCGATCTGGCCGAAGCCTTAAACGAAAACAATTTTTCTCCCGATCTCGTCTTGCAAGTTGAGCACTTGGGCCAACGAACCATTCTCACGGGGCTTAAAGGTCTCGATTGCCCGACGATATTCTGGGCATCCGACCCTCACTTAAATACCCATTGGCAAGCAGCATATGCCCGTTTATTCGACATTGTGTGCTCCACACAACGCTCAATAATCCCACAGCTCAAACGTCAAGGAGCCGAGGATGTCCGATGGCTCCCCACTGTCGGCTTCGATGTGCCGTGGACTGAAATGAAAAACAGAGAGCACGCCATGGCTTTCGTTGGAAGGCTGACAGCCCAGCGCCCAGCTCGCCAATGGATGGTGGATTTCCTGCAAAACAAAGCAAACAACAGAAGTTTTCCAATAGAGCAAAATCTAACTTTCCCGGAAATGCTTGGCCTCTATCAAAAATCGAAAATAATCCCCAATGAGTCTATTCTAGGGGAAGTCAATTACCGATTATTTGAAGGTGCTTCGTGCGGGAGCCTTGTTTTGACCCAAGACTTGGGAGATGAACAGGCTTCCCTTTTTGAACCGGGACGAGAAATAGATACATATACTGACGTGGCCGAACTCAACGAAAAGTTGGATCGCTATCTAAATAATGATCGTTTGGTGGAAACAATGGGGCAGGCCGCTCGGGAACGAATTCTCTCGGAGCATTTGTTCGTACATCGAGCCCGCCGTATATTGGAATATGCCAATAACGCCACACACAACAGAGTAACAGCAAACGAAGCTGACAAATGGACGGCAATCGCGACAAGCGCCATGTGGGAGATGGGCATGATATCCCTATCCGCCATGGATGTACTTGCGAAACTCGCCCCACTCCAGCAAGACGCAGATGTCGCAACAGCAACCCTTCGCGTGCAAGCCTTGGCGAAAGTGAACACAATCATGGCGGAGAACTGCAGCACTATCCTTGGTGGTAAGCTGTATCTGGACTCACTGGATGTAAACCTCTCCGGCTCCATGGCCGCCCTTCGACTGAACAACTGGGATGGAGCCAAAACTTTTTGGTACCGTCAGATGCAGGCAACAGGGAACAACAAATCTCTCCCACCACGAAAACCGAGTGATTTGCTGACTTTGTGGGCAAAAGAACTCAAACGACACGACCGAGTTTTCCAAGGTGGATTCTCTTTTAAGCCAGGCGAACACCTTCCGGCAACGGCTATGGACTGTCTCATGACAATCCTGAACGACGAACCCGAGGATTTGCCAACGCTACATTTACTGGATGTAATGCTCCGCCCATACAAAGCGCTGGACCAAGCTCGAATTGGCTTTCTTTCCATACTGACTTTATTCAAACGAGAGGATTGGCGACTGGCTTTTGAAAGCGCCATGGCCAATTTACGAGCCTATAGGTTAGAATCCGGCATGGAGGAGTTACACATAGCCCGGGAGCTGGCCCGTGATCAGGGACAGGAGCGCGGATTTTCCATGGCACTAAAAGCGCGAGATGCTTCCGGAGCAATAAGAAGGGGATTAGGCTGAGCCATTAAGTGACAGCTCATCAACCTAAAACAATAAAGGGCAGCGAAGTATCGCTGCCCTTTTCTTTTGCTAACTAACAGGCTTTATCTGTTTTATTTCTTCTAGCTGATCATCAGTCAGATCGATGAACATCAGCCCCATGCCGCGCAAGGAGGGATCGCAATCGCTGCGAGTCCAACGCACACTGGAGTAGATAGGCCGATTGTGTGAGAGCGAGGGGATACGCAGATGTATGAAATGTTCTTCCACAGGATGAGCCGTATGGACAAAACAACCGCCCGGCGAAATATCAAAAATAGCAGCATCTACAGCCTGCGACATGCTGGGGTCGCCTTCCAAAGCAAAAGCGCAATCCAAATTTACGTGCACGCGAGAGTGGTTTCGATCCAGCTTGCCAGATGCGGCATCCAGATTATGGAGAAAAGCGTCTTTCGGGTCGAGATACGTAGCAAACCCATGGCGCACATTCGGCTTTGTACGAAGGACAGGAAAACTATCCACGTAGTTAAACAAACGATCTCGTTCCTTGCGAGATGCATTCATCACCTTGCCCACCTCAAGCACTAATCCAGCCATGCATTGATCTTTCAGCTTGGACAGCAAACCGCCAACATCCTTCACAAAGACAGGAGATACTCCTCTATGGTTCAAGTCGTCACCATATATCCCCGGAGTGTCCGTCAAAACAAACACACTACATTTCTCACTGTCTACCAAAGTCGCCTCCCATGCCCAAAATCAGTTATTGTCACCGCCGCCCAAAGTAATACCCGGAGTAGAGCAATCTTGTAAACCTCGTTAGAATCGATTTCCATTTATGTTGCAAAGGTGTTCCACAAATGAATTCATTTCATACGACAGAAGAGTATCGTCACCCTTCTGACATGATAGAGTTGTCGCTTTTTGCCAAGTTGCATCTAGACTTTTTCATGAAAACTGTTCATTGTTCACATAAGGTTTGAAGACTCATTTGGAGGTGCCGATGAAATGTATTCGCTGACTCCCGACAACGGGTAACGATGCGGAAGATGCCACGGAAATCAACTTCAAACACCCGGACGGGGGATTATGGCCCAGAAGCACTTTGTCCTCGACACCAACGTCCTTATTGAAAACCCGAAATGCATCTCTGCCCTCAGAAATGGGCAGGAAAACCAGGTTTACATTCCATACACCGTCCTGGCAGAACTGGACGGTCTGAAGAAAGACCCGCGCATCGGTCACATTGTGGCTCAGGCAGTGCGCGCCATCATCAAGGACGACCACGTCCACATTTTCCCACCTGACTTTGCACTCACACTCACTGATGACGTGATGGACGATCGCATTCTCAAAGAAATCCTTCACATGGGACATGAGGATGCCGCGCTCATCACCAATGATCGAATCCTGCAAATCAAGGCAGGCTGTTACGGCATTCCATGTGAAGAGTACCGTGATTCCGATCCATTCAGGTCCGAATCCCAGCGGTACACCGGCTTTGTGGATGAAGGAGACAACCCCGTTCACAACAGTTTCCAATGGGAAAATGGCACCCCGGTCTTTTACGGACCAGAAGGGCCTAAAGCCATAAGCTACACCCACGAGATATGGGGAGTAAAACCACGCTCCATCTACCAAAATCTCGCTCTGGAACTGATGCTCCAAGAAGGTCTTGATCTGATATCCATCCAGTCTGAAGCGGGCTACGGCAAGACATTCCTTTCTCTGGCCGCCGCCCTCTATCTCATGCTAGAGCGCAAAGACAATCCCTACCGAAAGATCTACTTAGTGAAACCAGTGGTAGAGATCGGGGCCAAGATGGGCTACTTGCCCGGCGACATTGAAGAAAAAATGTTGCCATACATCAAGTATATTCAGGATCTCCTGATCAAATTGCACGACATCCGTCCAGCGAACCGCATTTTCGCGGACCCCAAAGACGACTCGTTCAAATTCAATCCAAAGAAATTCGAAATCCAACCCGTAGCTTTCATTCGGGGCATGAACATCGAAAATGCAGTCGTCATTGTAGATGAAATGCAAAACCTCTCACGCGGCGAAACCCGTGCCCTGCTTACCCGCATGGGCGAAGGTGTAAAATGCATCTGCCTCGGCGACACCCGCCAGGTAGACAATCCGTACCTCAATGAATCAAATAACGGTCTCAACTGGACAGTTCGCAAGCTCAAAGGGTACAAGAATTACGCGCACATGGTCCTCAAGGGAGATCGCTCACGCGGTCCCATCACAGACATTGTGCTTAAGTCAAAACTGTAAGCAACCGTTCAATCAACGGAACCAAAGCACACACAACCAAACAACAACACCCGCCGACAGGCGCACCAAAAAGTTTAGGAGAGTCCAGAGAACCCTTTGGAAAGGGTTCTCTGGTCCCGTCGAAAGCGATCCCCGGTAGGGTCGCCGGAGGCCTATAAAAGCTATAAAACTTCCACGGAACCGACATCCCCGCACTGGAAGTATTGGAGATATCACTTTGCCCAAACGGCGCATTCTCATCCCGCTTCTGGCGGGACTCTTCATCTTGACCTGGGCAGCTGCTGCCTTTGCAGCCAAACCAGTTGTGACTCACGCCGTACAGGAATCTCGATTCCCGTCGCTGGAATCCGCCATTCGGATAGCCGGGCCAATTTATTTCTGCGGCGAACGAGTCCCGCTGGAAAACCGCGATATTCGGGAACGCCTTGAAAAAGAAATGCTGCTCATGCTGTGGGACCGAGCACAAATCATCCTTTGGCTTAAACGCACAGGGCGCTACTTCCCTTATATTGAGAAGTCCCTTGCCAAGGCAGGATTGCCTGATGACCTCAAATATGTGGCAGTAATCGAATCAGCGCTCAAACCACATGCTGGTTCCAACCGAGGCGCACGTGGTGTATGGCAGTTCATCAAACCGACTGGTCGAACATATGGATTGGAAATCGGCCGTTATGTGGACGAGCGACGCAACTACCACCTCGCTACGAACGCAGCCATCAAGTATTTCAAGAAACTTCACTCCCTGTTCGATTCATGGGCGCTTTCCTGCGCAGCCTATAACATGGGTGAAGAAGGCCTCAAAAAACGCATCAAACGTCAAGAAGTAAAAGATTACTACCGCCTTGATCTGCCTACAGAGACAGAGCGATATCTATTGCGGGCTGTGGTCGCTAAGCTGCTACTTGCCGATCCCGCCAGGTATGGATTCGATCTCGCCCCAAGTGATTATTATCGCCCACACAAGATGGATCCAGTCCGTCTCAAGACTCGCTACTCTGCACCCATTGTCATCGTGGCCAAAGCGGCGGGTACATATTACAAGGCGATCAAGGATCTGAACCCCCAATTGCTCAATGACGTCATCCCGGCAGGAGAACATACTATTTTCCTGCCAGCAGGAACTTCAGAAGGCTTTGCCAAACGGTACCTTCCTCTGATCAATGAATACAGAAAGGCTTACAAAGGCAAAACCTATACAGTTCGCCGCGGCGATACGTTAACCAGCATCGCACGCAAAAACAAAATGCCGCTCTGGAAGCTCTTGAAAAACAACAGCCTCAACAGCCGAAGCGTTATCCGCCCCGGTCAAAAATTGGTAATTATGAAATAAAGAGTATTGAAAGACACAAATAATAAAGCCCCTGCATAAACAGGGGCTTTATTATTGATAAAACTTCTCCAGATCAGGAGGCGTGAAATGCTTTCAAACCAAGATAAGATTAATCACCAAGTGCGGTCTTAACCGTCTCCACCAACTTGCGAGTATCAATAGGCTTAGTAAAAGTATCAACAACATCGAAAACCTTGGCAAGTTCAACAATCGCTTCAGGATTAAAAGCCTCGCCACCGGAAATGGCAATGAACTTGTGGCTGCTATCAGCCTTGATCAGTTCACCCATGACCTGCAGGCCACCCTTCTTGGGTAAAAAAATGTCTACAATACTGAGGTCAACATCCTTGTCCTGACACAGGCGGATAGCCTCTTCACCATCAGCAGCTTCGAGGATATTATATCCTTCTGCTTCAAGTACAGACTTAAGCAATTCGCGAATCATTGGTGCGTCATCGACAACCAAAATGGTCTTCATATCATCCCTCATCTTTCTTCTGAGCCTCTACTTACGAGGCATTGATGTCTTTCTTGATAAACTGTAACGCAAAATTCACTTCAGACTCAAGAGAATTAAAACCTTTCTCGGCAAGTTGCTGATCTTTCTGGTTACAATAGAACTCCATCTGCTCCGCAATCGAGCCTGCACGCTGCGCTCCAACCGTTCTGGCAGACCCTTTGATCGAGTGTGCCATGCGTTTGGAGTTTTTCCAGTCGCGATTATTCACATACCCTTGAAGTTCTTCTAATTCGCCCGGAACATCACGAATAAAGATTTCATCCATGCGGGTCAGTAAATCCTTTCTTCCCCCCAACATATCCAATGCGGTTTTACGGTCAAAAGGATCAGGATGTTCTGGTTCGTGAATCTCTACATCTGGTGCAATTTCCTCCAGAGCGGGAGCTCCTTCCATGGCTCGAGCAATGGTCGTATAGAATTCACTGAGCTTAATCGGCTTGGCAATGTAGTCATTCATTCCCGCATCGAGAAAACGTTCACGATCGCCCTTTAGAGCGTGCGCCGTAATGGCAACAATGGGAATGGCGGGATTACGCGCGCCGGAATTGGGATCACGAATAGCACGAGTAGCAGAAAGGCCATCCATGATGGGCATCTGTACATCCATCAATACGATATCATAGTCCTGCTCCCGAACTGCATCCAGTGCCAAAGAACCATTTTCCACTGCAAGACAACTGTGTCCCTGCTCTTCCAAAAGAGTAGAAGCCAACTGACGGTTGAGAGCATTGTCATCAGCCAGCAGGACCTTGAGATTTGTGAGTCCCAAAGCCTTGCCATCAATTTCTTCTTCGATAAGATCGTGGACGTTATTGGGATCACCCACCTTGAAATGTGCGGAAAAGTAGAAAGTACTTCCTTCCCCCTCGTCGCTAAGAATACGCAACTTGCCCTGCATTAATTTGACCAGCAGAGTACAAATGGCAAGGCCCAACCCTGTCCCACCGTGTTTACGAGTCACGGAATCGTCAGCCTGAAGGAAAGATTTGAAAATCGCCTTCTGTTTATCCACCGGGATACCAATTCCCGTGTCGGTGACAGCGAAACGAACAGTAACTTCATCTCCAACCTCAGGATTGGTCGGAGCTCCCGTCAGAGAAACATCCACGGAGACGCTGCCCTCTTCAGTGAATTTGACCGCGTTAGAAAGCAAATTGATCAGTACCTGCTTTAACCGGGAGGGGTCTCCCAGTAGCACCTCTGGAACATCTTCAGCTACCGTTAAGTCCAATATCAAACTCTTGGACAAAGTTTGAATTCGATGAATGTCCAAGACTGCTTCCATGGTTCTACGCAGATCAAAATCAATTTTTTCCAACGTCAGCTTGCGTGCTTCAATCTTAGAAAAATCTAAAATGTCGTTAATGACGGACAGAAGAGAATTTCCCGCTTCCATCACCCGTCTAAGATATTCGTTTTTCTTATCCTCTTCGTGGATGCGCATGGCTAGTTCAGCCATACCGAGTACAGCGTTAAGTGGAGTCCTGATCTCATGACTCATATTTGCCAGAAACGCAGACTTGGCACGGGTGGCGGAATCTGCTTTTTTCATGGCAGAGACAAGGCGCATGGATTTACTAGTCAACTCTGTATTGGCCCGCTCCAACTCTTTAGTGCGAAGGCGAACCCGTTCTTCCAACTTATCATGAGCGCGCTTAAGCGCATCTTCAGCTCGTTTTCTGGCCGTGATGTCGATGCCCAGCACCATGATCATACGTTCACCAGCAGAATCAGTCATGGGACTGCACTGCATGTGGAAAGTTCGTCCCTTGGCGTCGGTCCAATCCCACTCAACAGCACGATCCATATCCATGGCCTGCATTGCGGGACAGCCTGCGCAATCATGCGAAGAACACTGCAGAGCCTGCCCACATTCTTTCCCTTTGGGGCTGCCAAAATATTTTCTGAAATACCGATTGGCATACCGGATAGTTTTGTCTGGATACAGGTGGTAAACAATACCGGGCAATGACTCCATGAAGAAAATCTGACGCTGCTGCTCACGGCGTAAGTCTTCGTCGGTCTTACGCAACGTAGTCAGATCAAGGGTGTGAATAGCAAGCCTAGCGACCTCATCCCAGGGGCTAGCGACTGGTGACATGGAATGAAGCAAGGAGCGTCCATCCACTTCTTCTTCAAACTTTACGGGTTTTCCATCTCGAAATGCAACTTTTACCTTTTCTCGTCGCACCTCGCCCAGATTCTCCGGCACATTCTCAAAAATATTTACATCCTTGAGATCCTGCCCTTTTTCGTGACCAAACAACTTGGCAGCAGGATCATTAGCCGCCTGAATATACCCATCGCAATCAACGATGCTAGCAGCTTCCAATGAGCTGTCGAGCAGAGCCTGTGAAGTCTCATCAAGAAGGGTATAATGTCCCGGTTTTATCGGGTTCTTTCTTTTTGCCATGAGGCTCGTCATCCTTGTCGCTTCGCGTCGAGATTATTACCGAAGTATTGCTGTGTCGTTTGTATGGATATCACTTTTCACGATATATTACACTATGAGGAGGAAGTCTTCCGGTCAATTATAAAAGCCCCCCGACACTCGCTACCATTGGGTGTTTTCAACCGGACGAGCCGATGATATAACCTGCTACATGGACCATCAAGGAATGATCATACGCCCCCCCAGTGAAGCGGGAAGCATTTTGCTTCAAGTAACGCTTGGTTGCTCTCACGGGAAATGCACTTTCTGTGGGGCCTATCAAGGCAAGCGGTTTGATATCAAACCACGAGAAATAGTGCGTCAAGATATCGCATTTGCTGCCACTCATTGTCGCAACCAGCGCCGCCTCTTTCTCTGCGATGGGGATGCCATGATCATGCCACAAGCCCGATTACTGGAGATCTTGGCCGACATCCGCACAGAGTTACCGTGGATCACTCGCGTAGGCACATATGCCAGTGCTAAAAGTTTACGCATGAAGTCGGATGAAGAGTTGGTGGAACTACGAGAAGCTGGCATCGGTATCGTCTACATGGGATTGGAATCTGGCGACGACACCATACTCAAGGCCATGGGCAAAAATGGGGACTCGGCGTCTATTATTCATGAAGGACGCCGAGCAAAAGACGCTGGTTTCAAGCTCAATGTTACGGTTATTAACGGCTTGGGTGGCGTAGAGAATTCCATGCGGCATGCCCGAGAAACCGCCCGCGCTTTATCCGAGATGGACCCCGATCAAATCGGCGCACTCAGCCTCATGCTCATCCCCGGCACCCCGCTGCACAACGCGGAAGAGCGTGGCGAATTCGTGTTGCCGGATGCTCAGGGAATGCTGATTGAAATCAAAGAAATGCTTACTGGACTGGAGCTGACTCGCGGATTGTTTCTTGCCAATCACGCTTCAAACTACTTACCCATCAAAGTTCGCCTGCCTTCCGGAAAACAAGCCGCTCTGGCAAAACTCGATGAAGCTTTGACTGGTATGACTCCACTGAAACCAGAAGCCATGCGCCGCCTGTAAATTCACTGTATTTATAACACGCAGTGCCTTTACACCCTCCCGGCATCCTCGTATCTTTCAAGATAGGAGGAAAGCCATGCGAATCGATTACCCCCTCAACAACACCATGGGCCGACGACATTGTTTGCGCTCGATCTTTATCCTCAGTGCTGGATTGCTTGCAGGCATCGGCCCGCCAATGAAAGCACAAGCCGCGGCGAAAACACGCATAGTCATCGTCAAAACAGATGACAGGGTGTCCGGCATCAAAGCTGCCATGGATGCTTTTGATCTCAATGATTTTCGCGGGGCTACAATCGCAATCAAGGCGAACTACAACAGCGCCGATCCTTTTCCTGCCTCCACACACAAAGAGACACTCCGCACCATCGGTAAAACACTCAAAGAATCCGGCGCCAAAGCACTCACCCTTGCTGAGCGAAGTGGCATGGGGAACACTTCTTCTGTCCTTGAAGAGATGGGTGCCAACGAAGTTGCTACCGAACTTGATATGAATATAGTGGTGATGGACGACTTGGGAGTGGATGGCTACGTGAACTATGAGCCTCAAGAGAGCCATTGGAAACAGGGATTTCTTTTGGCGCGCACGTTTGTGGAAGCTGACAAGGTTGTGCAGACATGCTGCTTGAAAACTCATCAATATGGCGGTCATTTCACCCTTTCACTCAAGAACGCTGTCGGCGCAGTTGCCAAGCACGACCCAACGAGCGGCTACAACTACATGCGAGAACTACACAGTTCATCAAGCCAGCGCTCGCTCATTGCAGAAATCAGTCAAGTTTACCGTAATGATCTCATCATCATGGACGGCATGAAGGCATTCGTCACAGGAGGGCCGCACGCAGGCAAAGAAGTCACACCCGGCGTTATCGTGGCTGGGACCGATCCCGTTGCAGTAGATGCTGTCGGAGTAGCCATCCTGCGTATGTTCGGAACGACCGCAGAGGTTTCGCAAGGCAAGATTTTTGATCAGGAACAAATTCGACGAGCAGCAGAATGCGGCGTCGGAGTAAAGAGTGCGTCTGAAATTAAGCTGATAGGCCTAGGAGATGGAGCCAGCACTATCGTCAGAAAAATAGAGAAAATGCTGGATTGATCGACTGACAAAGCTGCAGACCTCAGGCTAGTGCCAAAACTCACTGCCCCAAAGCAGAACGCCACCAAACAAAGCAATGGCGGAGGCGCCGCAAATGGAAAGGGTTGCGTAGGCCCAATTGAAGAACTTCTTGTTCTTTCCAGAGAGTTTCAAAGTAGCGCCTCGTACGGCAACGGCGGCCCAAGCAAATAGCGTAGTAGTGATACCCATGCCTAACGCCATGGCGAAGAGCGCGCCAACACCTGCCCAGAAGATGTTAAGGCCGATTGCGAAAGCAAGGATAACGGCTGCGCCGGGACATGGTATCAGTCCGGTGATAAAAGAGACTGTTAGCACACGACGAATATCTTGTGAGTCCGTTCCATCATTATGCATAGGGCAAGCAGGCTCTGCAAGCATCCCGCCTTTGATCACATCTCGAATAGCATTGGTTGCCAAAAACAATCCCATCAAAGTCAAAAGGGCATAGCTGGCAGGCTGAATGGCTCGGCTTGCTGCAGCGAATCCGCCCATTCCGGTGGAAAAGACAAGGTAAGCGATACCCACAGCCAATGCTGCTGATCCCATGTGGACAAATGTAATAACATTTCCCATGAGCGCACCAGAAGAGAGAGAGCCGGGGTTGGACAGAAAGTAGGAACAAACTACGGCCTTGCCATGGCCAGGGCCAACTGCGTGTACAATACCATATAAGAAGGAAAGGAAGAGGAACATCCACAAAGCCGGGCCAAAGGGATCATCCTTGATATCCGAACCAAAGCCATTCAGCTTGAGTGTCAGCTCTTTTTGGATAGAGCGCACTTTACTCAAAACCTGCTGAATCGGGCCTGGAGTCTCTTCTTCAACGTACGCTGCCTCGGGTAGAACCGGCTCGGAACCAGGGGCGTTGGATATGGAAAGATGCACGGCTTCCGGCACGATAAACTGCCAATAAGTATGCTTCTTGGCGGGACGAACCACATGGCTTACCTGCGCCATTCCGTCGATTTCAAAAGCAATGGCTTCCTTCACGAGCAGCACGTCAGCGTAGTATTCTTTATCAAAAATAGATGCTTGAAAATTCTTTACTTGGTCAAAGGGCAGATTGATGGGCACAGTAAAATCATAAGTCAGACGATCTTCATTAATACTAGCCAAGAATCCTTCTGGCGCAGTGACTGGAATACGTTTGCCATCGTTCTCGATAAACGTAAAATACCCGTAATTGGCAAGATAGGCGAATGCACCATTTCGCAACTTTTCCTGACCGAGTGTTGTTACCAATGTCTCTGGTGTCAGTTCGAGATCGGCCATGATCGCCTTGGAAAAGATCTCATCAAACAACCAATTCTCATGCATAGAAACTAGCCCGGAATCATTGACGGAAAATGTCAAAGAAGCGTCCACATAGACATGCGGATGGGCTTTAGCCGCCGTAGGAAAGAAGATCACAGCAGCGAGCAACAAAGCAAAAACAGTGGTAGTGATGGTGCGCGTATTCATGTACCGCTTTGTGTAGTCAAGGAAAGACTCAATGGCAAGCTCACAACGCCTTTCAAATGAGACACGTCATCTTGCTTTTCATTGCCAAGTCTGGCAGTCACGGGACTAATTATACTTTCGACCTCAGGATTCAAAGCAATGATAGATACCAAAGCAGGAGCGCAACAGGGAATTATCCCTAAAAGCGTCACGACCAAGGAATGCGGTGACACAGGCATGGCCATGGTGCTCATCTGCCTTTTAGCCGGATGGTTTTCCGGTGTCAGAGAGTGGTTCCTGGCAGCCATTATCCTCTTGGTCATTAATATGACCTGGCCTCGCATTTATGCGCTTGTAGCAAAGGGATGGCTCGGATTTTCCCACCTTTTGGGCACCTTCATGTCAAAGATCATCCTCACCGCAGTCTTTTTTATGGTTGTAACTCCACTCGCTTTGCTTCGCAGAGTTCTGGGACATGACCCCATGCGACTTAAGCAATGGAAAAATGGAACAGAATCCGTTTTTGAAATACGTGACCACCAATTCACACCTGAAGAAATTGAACGCCCTTTTTAGGAGATACAATGGACTTTCTCAAAGACCTCTGGGGCTTCCTCAGTGTCCGTAAAAAATTCTGGTTACTGCCAATTATTCTGGTACTACTGCTCTTTGGTGCGTTAATCGTACTCACTGGCGGTTCGGCCATTGCTCCCTTTATCTACACCGTATTTTAGAGAACCATATGCCTGACGCAATCCTTGGAATATCCGCATTCTACCATGACTCAGCTGCCGTACTACTCGTTGATGGCGAGATCGTAGCAGCAGCACAGGAAGAACGATTTACTCGCAAAAAGCATGATGCAGGATTCCCTCATCATGCCGCCAAATATGTGCTGGCAGAAGCAGGACTCAAACTCTCTGACCTGACTGCTGTTGCCTTTTACGACAAACCGTATTTGAAGTTTGAGCGCCTTCTGGAGACCTACAACGGATTCGCGCCAAAAGGATTGTCCAGTTTTCTCTCTTCCATTCCTGTATGGATCAAAGAAAAACTCTTTATGCGAAAGATGCTCAACGAAGACCTGGCCAAACTTGGCGAAGGTTCTCCGAAGATTCTTTTCCCTGAACATCACTTGTCCCATGCAGCCAGTGCATTCTACCCCTCCCCTTTTGAAGAAGCAGCCATCCTAACCGTTGACGGCGTTGGCGAGTGGGCAACCACTACCATCTGCAAAGGCTCGGGCAAGGATATCACCGTCCTCAAGGAACTCCATTTCCCTCATTCTCTGGGCCTACTCTACTCAGCATTCACCGCATTTTGCGGCTTCCGAGTCAACTCTGGTGAATACAAGCTCATGGGGCTGGCTCCATACGGCAACCAGACTGATCCGCGTGTAGAGAAATGGAAAGAGGCTATCTATGCCGACCTAATCGACGTGCGTGAAGATGGCTCCATGCTCTTGAACATGGACTATTTCAACTATGCCACAGGATTGACCATGTGTGTCAATTCCAAGTGGGAAGCACTGTTCGGCATCCCGGCCCGACAGCCTGAGACAGATATTTCTCAGGATTATATGGATCTCGCCCTAGCAATTCAGCAGGTTACCGAAGAGATCGTATTTGCGCTGGCTGAAACTGCCAAGAAGCTTTCCGGGTGTGACAACCTTGTCATGGCTGGTGGTGTCGCACTGAACTGTGTTGCCAATGGCAAGCTGCTGAAGCGCGGCACCTTCAAGGATATTTGGATCCAACCTGCTGCTGGCGATGCTGGCGGCGCATTGGGCGCAGCTCTTTCCGGCCGTCATATTTGGCAGGGAAAGGAACGCGTAGTTCAGCCCAAAGACTCCATGGCTGGTGCCTATCTCGGGCCTGAATTTGAAGAGTCTGTCACCATGCGAGTGGCGCGCAAATATAACGCACCGTACAAAAAGTATGACGATTTTACTGAACTCGCATCCGATGTTGCAGGATTGCTGACTGAAGGGAACGCCATAGGCTGGTTTCAGGGGCGTATGGAATATGGACCGCGTGCATTAGGCAACCGTTCCATTCTCGGCGATCCACGCCACCCTGAGATGCAAAAGAAGCTCAATCTCAAGATCAAATATCGCGAGGGCTTCCGACCATTTGCACCTTCAGTCATGGAAGAGGAAATCAGCACGTGGTTCGATCTGGATTGCCCTTCTCCCTACATGCTCATGGTAGCACCTGTGGCAGATAAGCAGTGCCAGCCACTGCCTGAGGGATATGACTCCATGGAGATGTATGACCGTCTCTATGTACAGCGCTCCACTATCCCAGCAGTAACCCATGTGGACTACTCTGCTCGTATTCAGTCTGTAAGCAAGCGCACGAATCCTCATTATTGGGGGCTTATTGACGCCTTTAATCGCGAGCATGGTTGCGGCCTGGTCGTTAACACCAGCTTCAATGTTCGCGGAGAACCAATTGTCTGCACACCACAGGATGCGTATGCCTGTTTCATGCGTACCGAAATGGATTATCTCGTTGTAGGGAACATTGTATTCACCAAAACGGAGCAACCCGCTTGGAGTGAAGAAGGCGACTGGCGAGACCAGTTTGAGCTCGACTAATAGTACTCAATTCAAATGAAGAAGCCGTTCTTGGAGTTATCCAAGGGCGGCCTTTTTTTTGCCATATCAAAGAGAAGCAAGGTTATACTTGTAATAGACTAACAGTCGTTCTAGTATCCATTCTCAGGAGCAATCATATGAAAAGGTTCACGAAAATCGGGATACTCATCATCTTGATGCTAGTCCTTGCAACACCAGTGCTAGCTGAAGAGCTTTCTATCGTAACGCTGGACCTTCCTCCATACGGCCATATAACGAATGGAAAGTCTGGAGGACTTTGTTTTGAGCTAGGCAATGCTATTGCTGAGACAGCCGGTTATGTACCGAACAACACAATTGCTCCTCTTGCCCGAGCTGTCCGAGATATTGGTGAGGGTGAGGCTGATCTCGTTATTATGCTCCCCAATCCTAACATCGAGAAAACTGCTCAGTCACTTGGAATTGTCTTTTCAATGGGAACAGTAATCCTTGGACGGGCAGACTCTGTATTTCGCAACCTTCGTGACACACGAGGCAAACGGTTCGCTACAGTTCGGGGTGCGCAATACGATAGCCGGGTAACGAAACAAAATGGCATGGTTCTGATAGCAACAGACAACTACGCACAAAGCTTGAAGATGTTGCTTTCAAAACGAGTTGATGGCGTTGTCGGGCCACTTCTCGGATTAACGCACGCCATCAAGCTGGGCAAATTCCCCAAACAGGCCTTTGGAACTCCACTCAATCTTTCAGAAGCTCCAGCCACGCTCTACCTGTCGAAGAAGGCCGCAACTGAAGCCAAACAGAAACGACTCACTAAAGCGATGAGCCGGCTCAGCAAGTCCGGAGCCATCCAAGTGTTACTTGAGAAATATTCATTATAACATGGGTGACACCAAGCTCAGAGTTGTGTAATAATCAAAATGTTCACGTTGTAACAATCAGTATTTTTTCAATTAAGATACAACTACGCGGAATAAAAAAACAGATGAGCCCACGCAAAAGCAAACGCCCCTTTTTCTCAAGCCGCTCGATCTCGCGCGATTTGACAGCCAGCTTGGTTGTCATTGTCCTCATCGTGGCAACGGGAATGGGTGGCTACATTTATTGGCAGCAGTCTCAGGATATGTGGAAGGCAGCCGAAGAAAAAGGTGAAGATACTATCACCAGCGTGGCCGAAATTCTGGCCGTGCCTATCTGGAATCTGGACTACGACAACGCCCGCCTTATTGGTTCGGTATATACCCACGACGACATGGTGCAAGGCATTCGCATTTACGGCTCTCGCAATGAAGTCGTATTTGCTCATGAAAAATTTTCCGGCACACAGGCCGACTTCAGTAAGATTCGATCTATTGTTTTTGAAGGACGCACTATTGGCCGTGCTGAGATTGATTTCACATTGGCGCGCGACAAGAAACGGCTGGACGAGCAAATGCTGGTGTCCATCCTCATCATTGTCGTAGCTATATCAGTCATTCTCGCTATTACCGGCCTGCTGTTACGCGTCTTCCTGAATAAGCCGCTACTGGTCCTGCAACAAGGTATTGCCCGAGTTGCCAAGGGCGATTTCTCCTACGATTTCGGCGAAGTATACCATGCGGAACTTTTAGAAATTGCCAAACGATTCCGACGCATGTCTGCAGAGATCGAAGGCCGAGAGAACAAACTTCAGGCCATGAACAAGACGTTGCAGGAAGCCGAGGAAAAATACCGTGGTATTTTCGAAAATGCCATTGAGGGAATCTTCCAGGCCACTCCCGACGGTGTGCTGAGGCGAGCCAACCCCGCCATGGCTCGTATCTTCGGGTACGATTCTCTGGATGAATTTTTATCCAACGTCCGATCTCTTGGATCACGCATTATGGTTAACCCTGATGCCATGCAATCCTTTTATGATCATGTACGCGAACGCGGTGAAGTAAAACGCTTTGAAGCGGAATACTACCGCCGAGACGGCAAAACGATCTGGGGTTCACTGAACGCACGGGCAATCTACTCAGAAACAGGCGAACTCGTCTTCATCGAGGGTATTCTGGAAGACATCACGGACCGTAAGAAGGCTGAGCAGGATCTTGCCGACCTGAACCGTCATCTTGAACAGTTGGTTCGTGAACGTACTGAGGATTTGGTCAACAAGGCCCGCGAGCTCGAAGAAGCCAACCAGCGTCTGCGTGAATTGGATGAAATGAAGTCTGCCTTCCTCTCTTCCGTCTCACACGAACTGAGGACACCACTCACGTCTATTCTCGGCTTCTCTAAGCTCCTCCATAAGGAGTTCGCCAAGAACTTCCAGCCGTTGGCGCTAGATGATGCAAAACTTTCCCGCAAGGGCAGCCGTATTCAGGAAAACCTTTCCATTATCAGTCATGAAGGCGAACGCCTAACGCGCCTCATTAATGACGTACTTGATCTTAACAAGATTGAATCTGGCCGCATGGGCTGGCGAGATGAACGGCTCAATATGGTGGAGGCTCTGGAAACTGCAGTTCAATCTGTTACAGGCATGTTTGCAGGCATTTCGGACCTTGACCTTCAGGCAGAGATCGACCCAGGCCTACCTGTCATTGTAGCAGATGCGGATCGCCTCCATCAGGTGCTCATCAACCTGCTCAACAACGCAGCCAAGTTCACCGAGAAAGGGACAGTCACTGTACGCTCCTTCCCTCGCTTTGGTCAGGTTCGGGTGGAAATATCCGACACAGGTCTTGGCATTCATCCAGAAGACCAGGCCCAGATCTTTGAGAAGTTCCACCAAACTCGCACTGACACCATGGAGAACAAGCCCAAAGGCACCGGCCTTGGCCTGACTATCTGCCGCGAGATCATCGAACACTACGGCGGCCGCATCTGGGTTGAATCTGAAGTGGACAAGGGCTCTACCTTCATCTTCACTCTCCCTGCCGCGAACTAGGTAATACGGATAATACAATAGAACCCCGCAACTCCGATGGAGTTGCGGGGTTTCTTTTTCATAAAGCACTTGCCTACAACAAAGACCAAACAGAACTCAACGTCTCTAAATGACACGCGATAGTCATCGCTCTCAGTTCTCAAATGCTAGCCCCTGAAGCAGATCATTGTGCATCCCTACATCAATAAAAAAGGCCGCCATCGAAAGGCGGCCTTTTAATGGTCCAGAGAATAATCTTAAATTTCATTTGCAAACGAAGGAACGGCCTCAGCAAGAAGAGAGCGAAGTACTTCCGCCATGACATCAGATTCTGTTGCATAGCCGGGCAGCACTACATCTTCCACTTCACTGGTGAATTTTTCAGCGTGAACAGGTTTTCCGGGGCGTTCAAGAAGAATCCGAACGGAGAGCTTTCCTTTATAAGTCGTCGTCCCGGTCTGATTGAGCGAAAGCTCCAAAACCTCGCCCGTAATAAGCGGCACTTCGCCCGGTGTGACCGTAGAAGTACGATATTTAGGATCACAACCAGCGGCCTTGAGTTCTTCAAACAATGCCCAGCCTACCCAGTCTGCAGCGTCAGAAAGAGAATTGATCGCAGCGCCACTGCTGTCCTTTCCAAGCCGAGTTGTCGAGCGTTTGTCGGCAAACTTATAAACGACAACTTCGCCCATGCACTGGCTCTGAATAGAACCAAGAGCATAGGTCAATTTAACAGAATTATTTTTCACACAGCCAAAACCTGCGAGAAGCAAAACAAACAATCCTGCAAGAAAAGCATATTTCATTATATTCATAATCGAACTCACTAAATTTCTTCGCCCTTAGGCTTGGGTGCAGTTTTTTCCATTTGCTGATCAAGCTCCATCTCCATCTTGTCCAGCAACTTTTTGGTGATATCAAGCAAGCGGTCAAGGTTTTCACTTACGAAAGACTTTGCCTTATTGTTGATATTCTCGTCGAAATTATCTCCAGAGTCTCCTTCTGATTGAGACGGCTCTAAAGCTTCAGCACGCTTCTTTTCTACCTGAATGAGACCACGGATCCCTTCCAGATTTTTCCGGATCTGTGTGAGCTCATCCTTGAAGCGCATATCCTGCTCCAATACATCAACTCTCAACTGTTTTACTTCTTCTTCCAAAGCAGTGAGCCGTTCACTATCCTTACCGGAGTCAGACGAACAACCACCCATTGCAAAGGCTGCACAAAGCAGCAAGGCCAGAGCCATATGATGTAGCGTATTTGTTTTCATAAAAAAGGTATTACCACACGGTAGAGGCCACTGACAATCACCCTACACAACAGGGGCTACGCCACCTTGATTTTACGAGGCAAGTCCGTACAATGCGCAAGGTTGAATTATTCTATAATTCCGTGCGAACTTGATACTGTATACGAAAGAGATAAATCCGATGAAAATATTACCATTCACATCAACCCTGCTCTTGCTGTTTTGCTTGGCTGGAGTCGCTGCAGCCGGCGATTTTGTTCAAGCAGAACATCCCACAAGCTTTCGCGGCTTGCCATGGGGAGCTACCTTGGAAGAAGCCCCGGAACTCATGGCAGTAAAAGGGAAAAAGAATACTTTTTTCAAGAAAGATGAACGCCTCACCTTTGGCGATGCTGAAATCATTTCCGTTGCATACTATTTTCGCAAAGACAGAATGTACCGAATCGGCGTGGCTTTCGAGGGACGCGCCAACCACTTTCTCGTCAAAGAACGCCTCATGCGCATGTATGGTCGAGGACGAGGTGTAGGCACACGCTATGGCTGGATGTGGCCCGACTTCTCCGTGGAAATCACCTTTGATGATGACACGAAACAAGGCGGATTGTATTATACATATGAAGGCTCATTCAAAGAATAACCAATCATAGACGAACCGCACACATGGAACAAAAAAAACGGTCTATCCACGCGCTCAAGACGCGCTATAAGCTCTTCTACATCCTCAGCCTCATAGCGCTGGCTGTTCTCATGTGTGCCAATTTCGGTGTCATCTACACATTGATGGTTACCCCTCCAGAGGATCCGCAATCCTTGATGAAGCTCGTCTACCTGCTCATGGTGGCAGGCTTCTTTATTCTGGCAGCACAAGGGCTTCTCGTATTCACCCGGTTTATCTCCATGCTCGGCAAAGAAACCGAAACCATTGAAGACATCACGGACAAACTCGAGAAACTAACCATCCATGATGATCTTACCAAAGTTTACAATCGCTTTAAGTTTGAATCAGTAGCCGAGCGTGAATTGGAAAATGTGAGACGCTATTCCAGCACTCTCTCTGGTATCATGTTCGACATTGATGATTTTAAAGTTCTCAACGAATCCCATGGCTACCGCGCTGGCGACAAACTTTTGGCGAATCTGGCCCGATTTGTCGATGGAAAACTGCGTAGCACAGATTACGTATTCCGCTGGAGGGGAGGCAAATTCATCATCCTTGCACCTCACACAGACATCGATAAAGCTGCCATCGTGGCTGAGAAGCTACGCCAAATTGTCGGACATAAGCTCTTTGGTGGTAAAATTAAAATGACCCTTTCGCTTGGTGTTGTCCAAGGGGGAAGTGGTGACTCCATGGATTCATTCCTGCATCGCATGCAATCTTCTCTGACCACCGCAAAAAACCAAGGCAAAAACCGTGTCGTGGTGTCGCGCAACTAACCGCAATAATCCTCTCGTGAAAAATGATTGGAAAAACAGCGGGTGTGCGTGTAAATAGAGAGTAGATGAGAGGATTGTCCTCTCTCTCAAACCACGAGTAGTCATGTCGCGGACATTCAAAGGATTTATCAAAACATTTGGGCCTATTGTCCTGGGCATTCTTATTGTCTCCGGATGGTTCCTCAACAGCCGCAATCAGAACTACGTAGAACTGGTAAGCGAACGGCAAGGCACCACCGTAGCTCTTGGCGCTCGTATTATCACTCGCACCCTTTCTACACATGCTTCGGATGCACAGTTCCTCGCTCGCCTAGTAGCTCGGCGCATTGATGCCGACAACGAGCAGAATGCAAATATGCGCAGTATCGAAGATGCCTTCACAGATTTCGCCCGCAGTCGCAATTTTTATTTCATACTCCGCTACATTGACGAAACAGGAGCAGAGCAAGTTCGTGTAGACCGTTCCTTTGCTGGCCCAGTCATCAGCCCACCTTCGGCATTACAAAACAAGGGAAGCCGTTATTATGTGCAGGAAACCCTTAAAGCCGGAAAAAATGATGTCTATATTTCACAGTTTGATCTGAATGTAGAACACGGCAGGATCGAAGTTCCCTATCGCCCCACTCTGCGATTCGGTTGCCCTGTTATTGATAGCTTTGGCCGCAAACGTGGAGTGATCGTATTAAATCTGGATGGAGCCTCTTTACTCAACCAAATTCGACTACAAGCTGAAACCGGCGATGGCATCACGATGCTGACCAATGGGGACGGATACTGGATGCTAGGCACCAATCCCGAAGAAGAGTGGGGGCACATCATCAACAGTGCCAAAAGCGCATCCATGCCCAACCGCTTTCCCGAAGCTTGGAATATCATTTCCCGAGTCGACAAGGCTCAAGTTGAAACCCAAAGTGGCCTGTTCTCCTTTGATACAGTAGGCCTCATTCCCGGTGCGGTCATGACTGAAGTCCCGCCATCCGCAGAAGACGCCAAGAAACGATGGAAAATTTTAACATGGGTTCCCTCGGATCGTCTCCACGTGCCCTGGATGATGCTCTATCTCATCATGATAGGCATCACTCTAATATTTCTTGCTTTCGGCTGCTGGCACCTCACCGAATACCGTATTCGCCAGAATGACGTTGAAGTAATACTGCGTGAAAACGAGGAACGCACTCTTGCCATCAGTCAGTCGTCTCAGGACGCCATCGTCATGATCAACAGCACCGATTTAATAACTCACTGGAATCCTGCTGCAGAAGAACTCTTCGGGTACAAACGAGACGAGGTTATGGGGCAAAAGCTCCATGATCTTATTGTTCCACAAGACATAAGGGACAAAGCGAAAGACGGGATGCAGCACTTCGCCAAATCTGGCGAAGGCATGGCCATAGACAAGGTCCATGAATTTGACGCCCTCCACAAGGGAGGAATGCTCATCCCTGTCGAGTTGGCTGTTTCTTCATTTCAATTCAAGGGTGAATGGTATGCCGTCGGCTCCATGCGAGACATGACCCGTCGCAAGGAAGTGGATGTTCAGCTCAGAGAAAGTGAGGCCACGAGCCGCGCCCTGATGAACGCCCCTACCGACAGTGCGGTTCTCATTGAGCCCAACGGGACCATCGTGGCTATTAATAAGATAGCGGCCCAACGCCTGAATGGTTCTATTGAAGAACTCATTGGCAAAAACCTGTACAAGGTCTTTCCCTCCGAAGTGGCAAACACTCGAAGAGATTTCATCAAGAGGGTAATCAGCACAGGCCAATCACACCGCTTCGAAGATTCGCGAGCAGAGCGACGTTATTTGACGAACCTCTATCCCGTAAAGAACGATGATGGCACAGTTGAAAAAATTGCCATCTTTGCCCGCGATGTCACAGAGCAAAAGCAGGCCGAATCCGCTCTCATCAATTCGGAACAACGGTTCCGAGATGTCAGCGTAGCTGTTGGCGAATTTATATGGGAAACCGATGCCAAAGGCGTATTCCGCTACATGACCGAAGACGTACAACTTGTCCTCGGCTATACCGCAGAAGAAATTCTCGGAACCTCTCCTTTCGACTACCTGCCAGAAGAGGATGAAGATGATTTCGCAAGATGGCAAGAGGACATCTACCGCCACCAAACGCCATTCACCAACATTGAGTTGCGCAACGTAACCAAAGATGGGCGCGTCATCTGGCTGCAAATCAACGGCGTCCCCTACTATAATGAACATGATGTATTCATGGGATTTCGTGGCGCGGCCATGAATATCAGCGACCGCAAGGCCACGGAAGAAGCTATTAAAGCAAGTGAACGCAAGCTGCGCGCTTTGGCCGAATCAGCCTATGACGCGATCATCATGGTGGACACCAACGGCTATGTTTCCTTCTGGAACGATGCCGCTGAAAATCTCTTTGGCTATCTTGAGGGAGAAGCACTGGGGCGCCCTGTACATGACCTAATCGCCACCGAAGATGACAAAGAAAAGGCTGAGCGAGGCTTGTTCCAATTCGCCCTCACAGGAGCGGGACAGGTAGTAGGAGCCGTCCAGGAAGCCATGGCTCGACGTAAAAATGGCACCCTCGTCTCAGTAGAGCGCTCCATTTCTGGTTTCCGCCTTGGAGACTCTTGGTACGCAGTCGCAACCATTCGCGACATCACCGAACGCAAGGCCACCGAAGCAAAGCTCTTGGAACTCGCCACCACAGACGGCCTGACAGGGCTCAATAACCGTCGGCGATTCATGGAACTTTCAGAGCGAGAATTCACACGCAGTGTCCGCTACGACCGCCCCCTGGCCATGTTCATGCTGGATATTGATCACTTTAAGGATGTTAATGACTCATACGGGCACGACGTAGGTGATGATGTCCTTCGTTCTTTGTCCGAAATCGCTGTCATTGCACTGCGCGGAGCAGACATTCTGGGTCGCCTCGGTGGTGAGGAATTTGGCGTCCTGCTCCCCGAAACCGATGCAGAAGCTGCCATGGAAGTGGCAGAAAGACTGCGCATGTCCATCGAAAACACTGCGATATCCACGAATGATCAAGCGCTCACTATTACCGTATCCATTGGTGTCTCAGTGCTTAATTCAGATACTCCGTCCATAGAAGACCTGATGAAGCGGGCCGATGTCGCCTTATACGACGCCAAGCAATCTGGCCGAAACCGCGTCATTAAAGGATAAAATAAAAGACACCCTTTCCATTTTCATGGCATAGGCGTATTATACTCCCAGTTTAAGAAACTGTATAACCAACAGGAATAATACGTCATGGCGGCACGCCGTATTCTGCAATTCTTGAAGATAACTCCCTATCGTATTCTGCTACCCAGTATACTAACACTCACCCTTGTGGCGGGTGCGCTTTTCTTTTATCTGCTGCCGTCCCTTGAATCTTCGTTCATCAATCAAAAAAAACGCACCATAAATGAAATGACTGGGACCGTAATCAAGGCACTCTCTCATTTCAACCAGCAGGCAGAACAAGGCACTGTCTCAAAAGAAAAAGCCCAAGCTATGGCCCGGGAGATGGTCCGCTCCATGCGATATGGTGACGACGATCAGGGCTACTTCTGGATCAATGATACGGGCGCTCTCATGATCATGCACCCCTATAGATCAGAGCTTGAAGGCCAACTTCTTCACGACCTGACTGACAAGCATGGAAAACCCATATTCCTAGAGTTTATCAAAACTGCCCGTAAACCAAACGGCGGTTCCGTTGATTATTTTTGGCAATGGAAAGATCAGCCCGAAACAGAAATACGCAAGCATTCCTATGTCCGACTGTTCGAACCATGGGGGTGGGTTGTTGGTACAGGCTTCTATCTTGACGACATCAAAGAAGAGATGGAGATCATCAGGAACCGCGCAGGAGCCATCCTTCTGCTTATTTTTATCATTCTTGCAGCAGTCCAAATATATGTGACCCGACACGCGATTCTGGCCGATCAGAAGAAAAGTAAAGTCATGGAGCAGCGACGTAAGCTGATGATCGCTTTACAGGCAAGTGAGGAGCGATATAGGACTATCGCCAACTTCGCCCATGACTGGGAAGTCTGGATCAGCGCAGACGATGTCATCCTCTATTGTTCCCCTTCTTGTGAGCGGATCACAGGCTATCCCCCTGAGCATTTTTCCAAAGGCACCGGCCTGGTTCGCGCTGTTGTCATCGAAGAAGATAAAGCGGCATGGGATAACTACATGCAGGGAGCTTCGACGGGGGAAGGCGATTCACTCGATTTTCGCATTCGCAACAAAGCCGGTGAGCTTCGCTGGATCAATGTGGCAGGACGCCCAGTTTTCGGCATTGCCATGAAGCCGCTTGGTATTCGATGTAGCTTCAGAGACATAACGAATCGTAAGCGCATGGAAGACCAGCTTCGCCATCAGGCATTGCATGACCCTCTTACCGGACTGGCTAACCGCACTCTCTGCCTGGATCGCATCGATCAAGCAATGCAACGCGCCCGCCGCAGGGACAACTACTATTTTGCTGTCGTCTTTCTCGATCTGGATCGATTCAAGATTATCAATGATTCTCTCGGACACCGCTTTGGAGACATGGTTCTCAAGGAAACCTCCAACCGACTCTCCGAGCATGTTCGCACTCTGGATACAGTGTCTCGTTTCGGCGGCGATGAATTTGTCCTGCTCCTTGACGAACTCTCCAGCCCAGGTGAAGCCATTCGTATCATCAAGCGTATTCGTGAAAAGATGGCCGAGCCATTTAAATTCAACAACAACCACGTCCAAACTACCGCCAGTTTCGGTATCGTCCTCAGCCCCATAGGCGATGCAAAACCAGCGGACGTTCTCCAACATGCCAATATCGCCATGCACCGGGCCAAAGACACTGGACGCAACCGTTTTAAGGTTTTTACCGGGCGCATGCTCGTCAATGCCGTTGCCCAACTCACCATGGAAAACGACATGCGGCACGCCCTTGATTCCGGTCAATTCCACGTCGAATATCAGCCCATCATAAATATACGATCATCAGACTTGGTCGGCTTTGAAGCATTAGCCCGCTGGCATCATCCTGACCGCGGTCCAATCTCGCCCACCGAATTCATCCCACTTGCAGAAGAATCCGGCGCTATTCTGGAGCTCGGCGAATGGGTGCTATGCGAGGCTCTCAATACATTGGCACAATGGAGAAAGGAACTACCTGAAGCGGAGTCACTCGTCATGTCCGTCAACCTCTCCACAAAGCAGTTTGCCCGCTCTGAATTGGACAAAGTAGTACTCAACGCGCTTGAAAAGGCAGGCTTACCACCAGAGGCCCTCAAACTCGAAGTAACCGAATCTGCTATTATGGATTACCCTGAGACCGCAGTCCGTATTCTCCACAAGCTCAGAGATAAAGGCGTACACTTTTCCATCGACGACTTCGGTACAGGCTACTCGTCTCTGTCGCAGTTGCGTCAGTTGCCTGTGGATACGCTCAAAGTAGACCGCTCATTTATCGCGCGTATGAAAGTGGATGTAGAAAATATGGAGATCGTCAAAGCGGTCATTGCCTTGGCACATTCTCTGGAGCTTGATGTCGTTGCAGAAGGTGTAGAACAACCTGAGCAACTAACTTCGCTCATTGATCTGAACTGCGAATGCGTTCAGGGATTTTATTTCCATAAACCCCTGCCATCGAATGAAGCAGCGGCCTTGATAAAAAAAACTGATTAGCAGGCTATCCGCAAAAACAAACTCCGCCTGCGGAGATACGCCAGCGCCCAGTCTCGAATGAAAGAAGAATCTCCTGAAGCGTCAAGTCGTGGCAGTTGTTGAGGCACACTTTGTTTCCCTGCTCTTTAAAGCTGGCAGAAATCTTTCGCGCATTGGAAAAGTAGCTGCGCACCCAGACATCACTATCGGGAACCTTGGACCCAATATGAGCATACGCCCTCTCTGCGGAAACCGTCCCCTGACGCGGAGCAGCAACCACTGTAGGGCGATCCAATGCGACACTCTCACCTTTGTTCAAGAACATCATACGAGAATCCCCACAAAAGAGCGCAGAGCAACCAATATCGCCATACTGAAAGACCAAACCGCCTCTTCGGCCTGATATCTGTCTAGCAAGCAATGAAAGGTATAGCGGGGAAACGTCTTCAGGAATCCCGTCCAACGGGTCGACCTCTATGCCATTCAAGCAGAGAACGGGATGACGTGGCACAAGATAGTCTTCCCGCTGTCCGGTGTGTCGAAAGGATCGAATGCGAGGGGAATGACACGAGATCAAAGCTGCAGCCATCACAGCCAGCGCAAGCCCCTGAACCGTGGCCCGAAGCCCTCTTTCTCCCCCTCCTGGCAACAAAGCGGCTTCGGCCAGAAGGAGCTGCCCGCATAGACGGGCAAGCTCTTCTGGCCCACCGCCACAAAACAATCGATATCCAAGTAACCGGGTGGAGTGTGATGACACACCTTCTGCATCATAGCGACGCATGGATGCACGCTCTGCTAATATCTCGACAAGATGGCTAAAATATTGCGTCAACGCTGTACTCTCAAGGTGTCCATCGTTGAAGTAATTCTGCTCTTGCACACTGCATGAGGTATTCATCAAAATAGCCATTGTCGCCAACCCAGCCAAAACGGCGGCCCCCTCAAGCTGACGCGAATCACTATCAACGAAGGCTCTACTACCCTTCCAGAGGGTGCATGGTGGATTTACGGGGCCATAATCTCCATCAGAAAGATGCTGTACCCACGCCCTCCAATCCCTATTAAAGCGGCATGCACTTTCAATAATGCGCTCGACGTTGTCCGGCAGCCAGTACTCAGATATGGCGTAGTCAGCTTCAAGCAACTCCAGGATTCCACCCAAGCGTTCGCTACACGCAGAGGAACATATAGCTGCACGCAGTCGCTTTACACGACGCTCCTCAAGCAATTCCGGTAAATCATAACCATATTCACCACCATCCACGAGATATCCCCCCCGTGGACTTTGCAAGAGATAGGCGTCACCGCGCCTGACTGGTAAAACTCTGAATTGTGTCATTATTTCATCGATATTGATTACGTAAAACCTATATCGATATCTGCTCACAATAGATTAATTCTGTCAATCTATATAGACAGCCTGAGACATCCGATATTGTGAACAAAAAAAATTTGTCCCAGAAAATCAACGGAGTGCAGCAAGGGTGCGGCTGGAGAAGTCCAGTGTACAGGGAGAATCCCGCTGAGATACCAGCGTGTTGCATGGTGGAAAACCTGATTACGTAACGCAAACCCATAAGATTGACAAGGTTGAATTTGGTATTTATATGCCCTTCACCAAAACGTCATAGGAGACATTTACATAATGAAAATACTTTTGAACTACTCGGTCACACCTATTCTGTGTGCCCTCATGGTCATTATGGCCGTGGTTGTAGTAGTGAAACAGCAGGAGATCGACACTCTCCGACATAAGCTCACCCTCTCGGAACAGACCGCTGAGGCACGAAAGAACATGGTGGAAGAGGTTCGTCTGCTCCATAAGGCGCTGGACACTTCTCCGGTTAAGACCGTGACTGTCACGGCCTACAACCCCACCACTGACCAATGTGATTCCGACCCGCTCATCGCAGCATCCATGCGTAAAGTTCGCCTCGGCACCATCGCCGTATCCCGCGATCTTTTCGATCAAGGCTGGGTCTTTGGCCGCAAAGTCCGCATTGAAGGACTCGGCATATTTGAAATAAACGACCTCATGAATAAGCGCTTCACCCAGCGTATTGATATTTTCATGTGGGATGAAGGACAGGCCAGACAGTTCGGCAAAAAGAACATCAAGGCTGCCTTGCTCGAAATCTAACCGAGCAAATAATGAAAAAGAAAAGGCGCACCCATTAGGGTGCGCCTTTTTTATTGACTTACAAACAATAACCAAGCCTCAACGGCGAGCTAATCAAGCCATTTGACCTCTACATCCCGACGAAGCGGAATACGGGGATAACGGTATTTGGGATAGCCGAGCATCAATGCGGCATAGATGCCATGACCTTCTGGTACCCCGAGCAATTCGCGAATGGGAGCGTATCCTTCTGCCACTTCCATAAGAAAGCCAGCCCAACATGCACCTATTCCGCGAGCATGAGCAGCCAACTCCAAGTACGCAGCCGCCAGAGAGCAATCCTCAGCAGGATTCAAGCCATCTTCCGGGCCATGGACCACGGCCACATGCGGTGCTCCGTGAAGAATTTTATCAATCCCCTTCTCCCAGTTTTTAATAATCCCAGGGAAGACATTGTTGATAGCCATGAATTCCACTGTCAGTTCTGCAAGTTGCCGAGTTGCTACAGGAGTCCGTGTCACAACCCAACGGGCAGGCTGCCCATTCTTGGCACTAGGAGCAAATCGAGATACGTCGAGCAATTCCGACAATACCTCTTCAGGAATAACCTTGTCCTTATAGGCACGAATAGACCTACGGCTCCGCAAAAACTGATCAGCCTGCTCCAACGTCACACGATTATCTTTAATTAAGGGCGCACACTGTTCAGGGGATAAACTGGGGGTCACAGGCAGTTCTGGCAGCGTAACTGCGCTCACGGGGCAAACAGCCACACAATGGCCACAGCCTATACACGTTTTCTTGGCTGCCAGACGCAATTTGGGAAAACCTGCTTTATCTTCTACAATCAGCTGATACGGACACTCGGAATAACACGCGCCGCACTGCTTACATAATTCTTTATCTGCAAACATAAATGCCTTCTTTGTTGATCTGAATGCGGCCTAGCTACTCCATCCGCCCGACTTCTTCAACCTTCTATATCACAGCCTGCCAGCGCCACCAATCTTGGAGAAGAACGCCTCCAGCTATGGACGGGCTGTCCCAACAAAGAACGCCTATCCGAGGACAGGCGTTCTAACATGTATATCAAGTTGAATTAGATGAGAGTGATGTCCGTATGATCAAGCCCTACATCACCATCGAATGTTGCAATAAGAGTGGAGGCGCTTCCTCCGCTACCGTCAGCATCGTAATAAAGGGCAAATGTCGATCCATCATTGTAATAAATATAATGATTGTCAGCGTCAGTCACGCCCGTCTGACCATCAACCAAATACTGAGAGTTGGTGACCACTTCAAAGTTCGTATCAGACAACACACCAGGGCCCAAACCGCTAAAGGCATTGTCTGTAAAATGGAATTGATCTTCAGCAGAACTGTAACCGTTGATGACGTCATCACCTTCATTGGCTGCATTATACTGGAAGATATCACTCCCAATGCCACCAGAGAGAGTGTCGCCATTCTCTCCACCAATAAGGGTGTCATTGCCACTACCTCCTGTAATGACATCGGCCCCTTCATTACCAAAAAGCTTGTCAGCGTCATCTCCACCATCAATGGTGTCGTTGCCAAAACCACCCCTGAGTGTGTCATCGCCGGCCAGACCTGTGATCACATCTGCGACCGAGGTTGCAGTTACGTCTTCATTTCCGGCTGCGCACTGAATGGCCACGACGTCTTTGGTATCATCCCAGCTACCGTCAAAGGTATGATCTGCCCCCATAAATCCGTCCCCGTTGCCCACGGATATCTCAAGTGTTTCCATGCTTCTCAGGTTATTGGCAAGGGCACTATCTGAAGTATTCCCAAATACAGTGAACGTATTCACTTCGAGTTGATCCGATGTGAATGAAGCAGTAGAACCACCGCCCTCAATTCTCAACTCATTGATTCCTTCTATGGTAGCAAGACCAAAATTATTTGATCCCTGAACCAAGAGAGCACCCGCTCCGTCATTTACATAAATTCTCTCACCCGCAGCGACATCTCCAGCACTAAAAACAAAGACGTTGCCTGCACCAATACTGCTCATATCATCAGCACCTGCACCACCCTCAAAGGTGTCAGCACCATTGCCACCAATAAGCGTATCCGCGTTAGCACTCCCCTCAAAATCGAAACGCCCATCACCTTCAGCGCTGCCATCCCAGTTAAGAGCATTGCTTCCAGTCAGGTTACTCGCATCCACCTTCAACACTTCACCAGAAGCGACCAAGGTTTCCACGGTCGCAACAACAGTTGCAGCGTCACCCAATATAATCTCTTCGACGTTGGTAACTAGATTCAGGGAAGTCGCACCTGCGGAGTTGGTGTAATATAGCTTGTCACCAGTCCCGGCACCGCCATCATATTTAATCTTGCTGGACATCTTTGTGCCCATTCGAAGGATGTCATTGCCTGCACCGCCGAGAAATTCAACCCGGCCGTTACCACTAATGTTGAAGGTCATACCGGACAAATCGACATCATCAACTCCAACACCGCCAACCAAAGACACAATGTTGTCACCAGAAGCAACATTAACAGTCCAGGATTTTCCGCTGGCCACAGTGCTGCTTAAGCTGAGCGTATCCGCCGTCCCTGCGATCTCAACAATCTCAACATTGCTAATGGATGTCAGCCCCGTAGCATCGATAGTCGAGTACGCTTTGACAGAGTCACTCCCCACGCAGCCATCAATGGTCGAGCCGCTAAAGACATCAGCATTAAGAGAAATGATATCGTCGCCAGAGCCACCATCAATGATCGTTTTGACAGTGCTGTTACCCATGTACGAGAATTGATCGTCACCGCCTCGTCCGTAAATAGTATGAGCAACTGCCGTGTTATCGCTGGTAGTGATATCATCAGCCTTATTCGTGCCCTCAAAGACCTCGAACCCCATGATAGTATCGCTACCACCATCGCCGTCAGTAGTGACATTCCCATCCAGATCAGCGCTGATGCCAGCTGCGGTAACTTCAATATACGAAATAGTATCCGTGCCAGTTCCACCCTTAATTGTGTCAACACCCGCACCACCAAAGAGGAGGTCGTTACCAGTTCCACCAGCAAGGCTGTCATCGCCAGCAAGCCCACGGATGACATCGTTCCCAGCATCACCAGAGATAGTATCTCCCTGTGAAGAGCCTGTGAGAGTGTCATTCCCGGAATTACCATTAATATTAATTTTATCGGCAGGATCCCAAGTAGTAAAACTCATACCGGAGAGATTGATGGTTTCATCGGACGGGGTGGTTGCATCGGCATTAACAGTCAGTGTTTGATCTCCACCACTGCCATCGAGTTCATAGGAACCTGCACCAGTATTGAATCCAGCAAAATCCTGCGCTTCCACGGTAAGGCTCTTGTTACCAGACTCATATGTAATTTTTTCAATCCCAGTTACGGAATCCAGAGCAGAGAGGTCAGCATTGGAGTAAACGGTGATTTTATCACTTCCTGAGCCGCCATCCAGCAGGCCGCCAATGGCTGTGCCTTCTACTTTTAGCGTATCATCACCATCACCACCGTAGAGGGAATCCTCCCCTCCGCCACTCCAAAGGAAATCATTACCATCAAGGCCCTTGATCTCATTATTTCCCGACGAACCATAAAGAATATCATTATGATTGCTACCCGTAAAATGTTCAAACCCTGAAATAGTGTCAGTGTGGGTACCACCTATTTCATACATAACTGCAGTCTCAGACGTCTTAGCTACACCGATGGACAACCCTTCGTACGAAAGCAGATCCCCGGTGCCAGCTCCACCATCGTACTTATCTCCACGAGCTGACATAGAGGTATCGCCAAGAGCATAGACAGTATCATCACCCGCACCGCCATTAATCGTATCGTTAACCTGTCCGCCTGTGAGTATATTCGCGCGATTATCTCCGGTGATGACGTTGGAATTTGTTAGGGAACCAATGACATTGACGACCGAGGATGCGAGAGTTTCCGTAGAGGAAGAATCTCCTGACACTTCGAAATACGCAGGCTCGCCAGAAAGATCGACGACCATGGCGTCGGTTTCCGCAGAAAGATTCAAAGTAGTGTTCACCTCAGGCACAGGAATATCATCAATAATGGGGATATCTTCCTCGTCATCTGGAATCAGCAAGCCGATTTGAGGAGGGCTCAAGGGGCCACCGCTTAGAGTTGGCAAGGGAGGCCCAGGCTGCTCCACAGGCTGTCCGACCATACCACCTAAATCATCTCTCCCAGTGCCACCTTCAAGGTCGCCACCTTCACCACCACCAGTTTCGTCACCACCGGGACCATCAATCATTGGATTGGGCCGACCAGCAGCCTCTTGAACGGTAGCCTGAACAGCAGCAGCTTCAGCGGCCGCTTGCGCGGCAGCGGCGTTAGCGGCAGCCTGTTGTGCAGCAGCCTCTGCGGCCTCTGCCTCTGCAGCGGCTTGTACAGCGGCAGCCTCTGCGGCGGCCTGAGCGGCAGCTGCCTCTGCAGCGGCTTGTTGCAGAGCGGCGGCTTCAGCGCCTTCGGCTTCGGCAGCGGCCTGTGCTGCAGCTTCGGCTTCGGCAGCAGCTGCTTCCGCTGCAGCTTGGGCCTCAGCGGCTTTATCTGCAGCTTCATCTGCCTTGTCAGCAGCTTCATCTGCAGCATCTTTTGCGTCCTTCGCGTCCTGTTCAGCCTTTTCTGCTGCATCCTTGGCCGCTTCAAGATCAAACCGCGGCAGTCCACGCTGTAACGCTTCGGGAGAAAGCTGCCTGAATACAGCCAATTGAGAAGCTGGAGCTCTAAACGCAGGAGAAAGACCTGTAGGAGTACTACCAACAGACATGCCATCTTCAGAAATAATCCGGAGAGCCCCGCCCACACCTTGGAATAAAACCGGTTTATCCACAAAGTCCAAGACAGTGTGTGCTTCCATTCCACCCTTAGCAATGGCGTGACCTGTGGTGGTTCCACGAATACCGATAGTGGCAGTAGGAGTCTCGATCGTGAAGCCCTCAGGATTCATGTCCACAATCTGTCCAGTAACAGAACGGAAGGTTCCTTCTAGCAATCCAATGGTGATCTCACCCGCATCGCTGTCGGGATCGAAGACGTAATCATCCAGCTGGACCTGGGAGTTCGGCCCCTGAGAAAGGGTCGCTCCATCAGTGAATGTAATTTCCACAGCCGCTTTTACGCCTGTAGAGATGGTCTCGCTGTTGTAGACAGGGCTATCTGCTTCGAGGATTCGGACGCCGTCCGGGCCCTCGGCTTGAGCCGTGCCGTGCAGGATTGTAATTGTTCCGATCTGTTCTGCCATGGGGTATCTCCTATCCTTCATATAAGAAGGCATGATTCAAGTAGCAAATATAGGAAATGTTCGCAACACGATCTCACCGCCACAAGTGGCCGAACTTACAAGCTAAAAGTCTTGTTTGCCAACTAAACACAGTGAAAAAAAGTGAAAGTAGGCCAAAACCACCGATCATCGAACCGAGAAAAGCCCTCCGTTCAGAAAACAGAGGGCTTAAGCCATAAAACCGAAATCGCCACAACAGGCCTAAATCACCGGGAAATCCGTAAAGATAATATCCGTATCATCCAACCCCACATCTGAGGTCGTATTGAAATCGACAACCATTGTCTGCCCATCCGCACCATCACCATTTTCGTCATAGTAGAGAGCATGATCACCACCGGCGATATTCACGTAGATAAAGCGATGATCGGTGCTCGCAGCAATGCCGTCAGTCACGAATTTTGCGTAGTCACTAAAGTCCGTAATAGTAGCGAACGCGCTGGAATCAAGCGCTCCACCACCGTTGGCTTCCGCACCCTGAAAACTGTTGCCCATATTCCACTCGAACAAGAGTTTATCTGATCCGTGGGTAAAGTCGTTGATAGTGTCACCACACTCACTAACTGATTTAAAGAAGAAAGTGTCAGCACCAGTAGATCCGACAATCTCGTCGGCACCACCGCCACCACGAATAAAGTTGGAACCGGAATCACCAAATACAGTGTCATCATAGCCTGACCCAACAACATACTCTATATTGCCGGGATCATACGTCTCATTATTCCCCCATCCGTCTACGATGGCACCGGTATTCATATTGATCGAGACACCAGCTTTGTCATAACTAAATGAGATAGTATCAGCGCTGCCAGCGCCACCGTCATAAGAATCCACACCTTCGCCACCGATGAGTAAATCATCTTCATCGCCACCGACCAGAGAGTCATCGCCACCGCTACCGAACAAGGTGTCACGACTCGCTGTACCAGTGAGTGTTTCACCCGCAGCCGTACCAGTTTGCACAGTATATCCAGTGCCCGGATCAGTAAGCGTTTGGCCCTCGACAAAGACGTTACCCATAGCAAAGATGTTCGTATTCGAATCGAACTGGATGCTCCCCTGCCAATTGGCAAGTGCATCCTGAGGCTTGTCATCGTACCAGAGTCGATGATTGGTAGAATCCCAGACAAGTACAGGCTGATCATTGGCCGCTGCCCCGATGATACCGTCATAGTTGTCTTCCTCATACCATTCGATGCCCGAATCAGCGAGATCCCCGGTAAACAAAATCATGTCTGTTCCCTGCTCGAAATCGAGGATTTCATCACCTACGGAAGCGCTGTTGATGGCGTTACCATACTGATACAGGAATACATCTGCGCCTTCTCCACCCACGAGAGTATCGTTACCATCAACACCCTGCAGGACATCGTTACCAGCACCGCCCATGATGCGTTCATTGCCAGTGCCACCAGTAATGGTGTCGTCACTGGTATGACCATACAACGTATCGTCAGAAGCAGATCCAGTCATATTGTCATTGCCGACCCCGCCGGAGATGACCTTCTTTCCACTGGCGTCATCAGTCACGATGTGATCAAGAAGATAAACATCGCCAAAGCTGAATCCACCCGAAATGGAAGCGATGATATTCTGCGTAGCATCATTGCCGGACCCACTTTCCGGCTGAGTATCATACCAGAGATTGCTATCGTTGGAATCCCACACCAGAATCGGCCCACCGGCATCCAAAGCTCCAGTTTCGGTCCCGCTGTACCCGGAGAGTTCATACCAGACAACATCAGTATTAAAGTCACCACTCAACACGATCATGTCTGACCCGGTCTCGAAATCATTAATGGAATCACCAGAATGGACATCCGTCAGAACATCCGCAGTGCTTTCATAGGCAAAGGAATCTGCTCCCGCGCCACCTGTTAATTCATCAGCACCATCTGCGCCGCTCAAATAGTCATTTCCTGCACCACCGTAGATGGATTCCTCTCCAAAAGTACCGTGGTAGATATCGTTGCCATCATTGAGGTATACGGCAAATTCGCCGCTGCCAGACACTATCATGTTATCAAAAGCAGTGAGGTCGACATCTTCATCTTCAGAAGTGCCGACGATCTTAAATGTGCTGTCGTAATCCTCGGCTTCCACCGTCCAGTTCTGACCATCAACCTGGTCCGTAATAAACGTGAACATCTCACCATCTGGCACATAGACGCTCTCGATATTCGCAATGGTCGAAGCAACAAAATTGACACTCGCCGTGTCAGTCAAATTATCCTGTCCCGCTCCACCGTCGATATATTCAACACGGATGCCGTTCACTGTCCCAACGTCACCGTAAGCCATGATCTCGTCATCACCGAGACCACCAATGATCGAGTCATCATCCGCGCCACCCATAAGCGTGTCCGCACCATCCAGCCCCATCAAAGTGTCATTGCCACCTTTACCATGAAGCGTGTCATCACTAGAGGTTCCAGTATGGTTTTCCGGGGATGCGGTTCCAACCCAATTTTCACCTGTAGCCAGAGGATCAAGCACCAACCCATCGACATTATCGATATCTTCCATGGCGATATCCCCATCACCAGAGACAAGAACGACCTTGGTATTGGGATTGCTGAGAGAAGTGACATCGTCATCATACCAAAGCTTCTTGGTCACTCCATCCCAGACCAACGCATGCCCGCTGGCACCACCGGCGATGGGATCGCCAGCATAATTGTCGACCTCGTACCACAAGACATCATCGCCAAGACCGACGAGCTGGATTTTGTCTTCACCCGGAGAGAAAGCAACCAGCATATCACCGCTAGAACCGCCAAGCATATCTGCAACCGTGTACTGAAATACATCCGCACCAGTATCGCCGACGAGTTCATCATCCCCCGCACCGCCGCGCAGGGTATCGTCACCGTCATCACCCCAAAGAGTATCATCTCCTGCACCGCCGAAAATAGTATCTGCGCCTAGATCGCCACCAAGGATATTGCCGTTAGCATCACCAATAAGGGTGTCATCAAAGTTGGAGCCAAGAATATTTTCGACCCCAGTTAGGGTGTCGACATCGCCCCAGCCGTCAGTAACGCGCTGAGTACCGAGGTTAGCGTCAATCTTATCAAGATTGTTAAAGTACGCCGCGGTGTCATCGCCTGCCCCACCAGTTATCAGATCATTACCCTTCCAGCCGGAAACCTTATATCCAGCGTCACCAAGAGTGATGGTATCATCCCCCTGAGATCCTTCAATCTGCTCAATATTAATGAGCTGATCGGTAAAGCTATCCGCAACAGAAACTGCGTTGTACCGACCATTCCCGGAATCCCAAGTAATGCTTAGGCCAGAAGTCAGATCCCAATAAGAAGCCTTATCAGTATCTGCGCCACCATCAATGGTGTCATTTCCCGTACCGCCCTGAAACTCCTGCCTGCCGAGTCCGCCTGTTATAGTATCATTGAAATCGGTTCCAATAATCACATCGATATTAGTGAGCGTATCTATACCAGTACTCGTAATAACAGTTCCCGCACCATTGGCTAGATTCGCATTGATTCCCGCCAGATTGAACTCATAAGACACAACATCAAAACCGAGTTCCGTGCCAGAATCATATGCAGTTCCACCATCAATGATATCGGCTCCGCCACCATCGATGAAAACATTCAACTCACCATTATCACCAACAAGTTTATCCGCATGAATTGAACCCTGAATTCCTTCCAAATTGAGGAGAGTATCCGAGCCATCACCACCAGTTACCGTGTCCGATCCATCCCAGCCGATGGCGGTACCGCCCACCATGTCGACGAATACACCTGTAGTCGCAGTCAGATAACTCGCCACATCATATTCGCGGGCCATCAAGTCATTATCGCCACCGTCAATATTGTCATCGCCAAGGCCGCCGCGAATGAAGTCGCCTTCGGAGCCACCCTTGATAGTATCGTCACCATCGCCACCATCAATGGAATCGGTACCTTCACCGCCATAAATGTAGTCATTGCCGTCATAGCCCTGAATGGTATCCCACCCCGTGCCACCATAGATTGTATCGTTGCCAATACCACCGTCGATGAGATCATTATCACCCATACCCAGGATGGAGTCATTGCCATCGCCACCCGCAAGGATGTTCAAATCATCACTACCCGTAATGGTATCGTCGTAAATCGAGCCATCCACGGCTTCGATGTTGGAGACCGTATCGGTCGTGCCCTGACCATCCTCCACAACGCCAGTGGTCAGATTCGCATCCACGCCGGAAGTGGCATCAAAGAAACTGATTGTATCGACACCACCCGCACCATCTATAGTGTCGTCCCCTTCGTGCCCATCAAAGAAGTTGCCATTGGCATTACCCGTGAGGCTGTCTCCATAATTGGAACCCTGCACACCAGAGATATTAATGAGTGTATCCGTATCGCCCCAACCATCAGTGGCTGTCCCAGCGTCCAGATCAACCGTGACTCCAGTAGGATCATCCCAATAGGAAACCACCGTCATGGCCGTCAGAAAACCTGTCATGGTGTCATGGCCCTTGTTACCCACCATGTTGCTCCACTCGGTGCTCAGACCTGTGAGTGAATCACCATAGTCTGATGCGACGATATGCTCGATTCCACTGAGGGTATCATTGCCATCTGCACCGGATGTCAGCCCTGTTTCCAAGTTAACAGTGACCGAACCCGAAGCGTGGGTGTACCGCACCTTGTCCCCACCACCAACGCCACCATCGATGGAGTCGTCACCAAGACGGCCTTCAAAATCATTTTTATTGGTATCGCCGATAAGAGTATCGTCATGAGCCGATCCGCCAATTCGCTCGATACCCGTCAGGGTGTCATCTCCACCAAAACCATCCAATGTAGCCCTGCCAACGGAGAGGTCTACGTGCACATCAGAAGTAGCGTGGGTGTAATAGACCCAGTCCTTGGTGCCTGCTCCACCATCGATTAAATCATCACCACCGATACCAGCGAACATATTATTGGAGGAATCGCCTGTCAGCGTATCATCACCAGTGGTGCCGACCACGCCTTCAAAATTGGAGTAGCTGTCGGTTTGGCCATCTCCGCCAATAACAGTGGCATTACCAAAGCTGAAATTGATGCCCGTAGAGAAGTTGTCAAAGACGATCCAGTCCCAATCACTCGCGCCACCATCCAGCGTATCGGCACCGTCACCGCCGCGAATACGATCATCATCAATGCCACCCGTGATGACATCATCGCCCGCGCCGCCGTGAAGCGTATTGTAGCCAGCTCCACCCGTGAGTGTATCGGCCCCGGCTCCACCTTCGAAAGAATCATCTGCACTACTACCTGTAATCGTGTCCTGGTGGTCGGAACCATATACAACTTCAAAATTGGTAGCAGTATCACCAGCAGCATCGCCGCCCATGAGCGCGACATTTTCAAAATCAAGATGCACTCCGGCAGAGGAGCCGGCATAACTCAAGGTGTCGGTTCCAGCACCGCCATCCATGACATCCGCGCCCGCACCGCCTTCGATGAGATCGTCACCATCAGATGCTACGCCACCATCGCCGTAAATAGTGTCATCACCTGCGCCGCCCTTGATAGTATCGTTACCACTAACCCCGCTTGAACCTTCACCGTAGATCAGATCGTCGCCATCGCCACCTTCAATATAATCGTTATATTTGTAGCCTTTTATAGTGTCATTGCCGCCCTCTCCATACAGAGAGTCATGGCCATCACCAGCGGGCCAAGTGCCACCAAGGAGATAGTCATTACCTTCGCCGCCATGCAGAGTGTCATTGCCTTCTTTGCCATAGAGAGAATCGTCTCCGTAGCCACCAACAAGAGAATCATTGCCTCCGAGACCGCTCAGAGTATCGTCACCCAAACCACCCGTATGGGTGTCATCCCCAGACGTCCCACTCCAGTTCATGGGATCGGTCAGATTGGCAACCGTTCCACCGTCCACATCGATATCGGTAGCGGTAAGGCCACCCCCGGTGAACAGAGCAAACGTTCCTTCACCAGCATCATCTGCAGCGGTAGTGTCCTGATCCACCCACAGCTTGTTATTCACTGAATCCCAGATCAATCCCCAATTGGCATTGGTGCTACCGATGACGATGCCATTGTATTCGGAACCGGATGTAATTTCATACCAGTCATAATCTCTGGAGCCGAAATCTCCAGCCAGAAGAATTGTGTCGGTTCCCGAAACAAAATCGGTAATGGTGTCCTGATAATTCTGGTCAATGACCTGAACATCGTAACTGTACTTGAATGCGTCAGCTCCGGTGCCACCGGTCAGCAAATCATCACCCTGCGCACCGAGAAGAGTATCGTCTCCGGCAAGACCGTAAATGGTGTCGTTACCCTGAATACCGTCAATGAAATCATTGGAAATAGTGCCCGTGACAGTATCATCTCCGGCGCCCCCGGTAATACTCACAGAATCGCCTTCCGCTGTATTCCAGGTAGAAAATGTGTAGCCGGAAAAATCGATATCAACACCGCCTGCGCCAGATGAACCGATAATTACCGATTCCGCACCAGCAGAGTCGCCACCTTGAATGTCCCATGTCTTGCCCGTGGCCCGTGAACTGTTAATAGACATTGTCAGCCCGGCTTCGATCTTGAATATCTCGATCCCGGTCACTTCGTTATCTTTCAGGTTGGAACCATTGGTCGCGATATGGACCATGTCGGCTGAGCCAGCACCACCGTCAAACACAACGCCACTTGCTGGCAGATTGAAACTGAGTTCGATGGTATCATCGCCCGCACCACCGTCCAGGCGAGCGGCCAGTCCATTGTAGCGAAGTAAATCGTCGCCATCCATGCCGTAGAGATCAATTATCGTGGAATTATTGCCCGCCAAAGTGTCACCATGAGCCGAGCCATGAACCACTTCAAAATTACTGGCAGTATCACCGCTTGCATCACCCACAATTCCACTTCCGGTCTGCATGTCGATCATAACGCCAGATTGAGCACTGGCATACGTCAGGGTGTCTGTTCCGTCACCGCCGTCCATCTCATCCGCGCCAGATCCACCATCAATGACATCCCCATCCGCACCACCGCTCAACGTATCATTGTCCTGACCACCCATAAGAGTGTCAGCGCCCATGTCGCCAAACAACGTATCGGCGCCACCATTGCCCGTCAGGAGATCATCACCACTTGATGCATTAAAGGTATCCGCCCCGGCTCCACCAGTCAGAGTATCCGCAAGGTTTCCACCACTTATCTCATGCCCGACATCTCCAGCGATAAGATTAAATTTATTGGTTGTTCCGCCAGCGAGGAATTTAAACGTATTCCCCCCGGTCAAAGCCGTGGTGTCCAGATTCACTTGCCCATTGGCCGCAGTTAGATTCCCGGCCAGCATGACGGAAGTTAAGGCATTGCCAAAAACCAGATTCTCAATACTGCTGACGACATTCAATTCGTCAGCATTGGCGAGTACGCCATCGTCGGTGTAGCTCAAGGTATCATCACCAGCTCCGCCTACAATGTGGACGGAATTGGACATGCGTGTGTCCATCTCAAGAGAATCACCGAAGGTGGACATATTTACGGAGAGGTCTCCGCCATGGCTGTCCCGATTCAAACCGGAAAGGTCGAGATCTGTCTGTTCCCCGGGAGCCTTGATCATTGCGGCCCCTGCGCCAAGCAGGCTCATGGATTGGCCGTTCACTTCACTTGCGGCCACCGTCACTGTATTGGCAGGACTGGCCACATTTATTTCTTCGATGGACGTAAATGACATGCCTGAAAGGTCTGCATCACCAGTCACCTCGAATCGATCCGTTCCCGAGCAGCCATCCACGGTATCGGCATCACCATCAGCAACATAGATCGTATCATCGCCCGAGCCACCGTCGATAGAATCATCACCAGCACCGCCAGTAATTTTATCCGCGTCAGTGCCACCATCTATGGTATCGTTGCCAGTGCCACCAATCAGAGTATCCTGCCCGGCGTCACCTTGAATGGAATCCGAGTTATCGCTACCGACAAGATTGTCAGCACCAGTGTTGCCATCGATTTTGATTTTGTTGGCTGCATCCCATGATGCGTCGAAAGTCAGACTGGAAAGATCCACAGAGCTACCCACGGAACTATCCACGTCAACGATGAATTTCTCAGCGCTCCCACCGGATGCACCGATCAGTCTCCAAGTCGAAACCACATTATCTTCAGAGAACGTTGCCGACTTGCCATCGTTCACTCTGATCCAATCGATGCTGGAAATAGTCGCGCCAGTGAAATCTACAGTGCCATCAACTTCGATGGTGTCGATGGATATGTCACTACCATCAATCACCTCACCACTGACAACATCATTAGCTTGGAAAACAAATGTATCATCGCCTGCGCCGCCAACAAGAGAATCCTTGCCTGCACCACCATCAATATAGTCATTGCCCGCACCACTGCTAATGGTGTCGTCGCCATAGCCACCACTGATACTGTCATGCTGATCGCTGGTGATGATATCATCCCCTGCAGCACCGCCAGTCACACTATAATCAGAAGCAGTAACTGCTGAGGTATCAAGAGTCAGCTTGCTGGAGGAAGACAGCGAAGAGGCATCAAAAGTGAGTGTGCCCGTGCCGATGGCGTTGGTCAGCGTCACACTGGTGACCGCATTGCCGAATTCCACAGTCTCAACATTGGAAACAACACTCAATTCATCGGTGCCGCCGCCCGTGTCGACGTAATACAAGGTGTCCGCATCCGCACCGCCATCCACGTGGTCTGTGACATCAAATTGATCGCCCATGTCGATGTAATCATCACCAGCGCCACCCACGAGAGAATCTGCGCCACCACCCAAAACAACCTGTAAGTCAGGCTGTCCTGTGCCATGCGTCTCCGCGACATCAATGACGCCGCCACCGCCGAAGAGCGAATCATTACCACCAAGGCCTTCAAGGGTGTCGTCGCCAATACCACCAAACAGGGTATCGCCCGTACCGCCAAGACTTTGATCACTACCAACAAGAGAATCGTTGCCAATACCACCCAAGAGGGCAAAGTTACTATCGGTATCCGCCGTTGCGTCAAAATACAGGTCTGCCACAACATGGGTACCACCCACGACTAACGTCGCATCCTGATCCACCAAAGCATTGTTGGAAAGTTGGATATCCACCACGGAATCAGCTTGAAGCCGAATATTCTCTATGCCCTGAACTCCATTAAGCGCATCCTTGCTGTTTGTAGAGTGAAATTCAAATGTATCAATGCCAGTACCACCAATGACCATATCGTACGTATCAACATCCCCGGCGATATAAACGTCATTGCTAACAAGGCCGACAGCAAAGTAATCATTCCCGGCTCCGCCGTTGAGGGTGTTATCCCCGGCACCGCCTTCAAGTACATTGTCCTCGTCGTTACCGGTAATGTCGTTACTTGGCGTAATCATGTCTCCAAGGGGTTCTTGGAAAGGCATAGCCCCCCTGACATCGGAGACTGTAGAAGGCAAAGATTCTCTAGTACTGCTATCGCCCGTATGTTCGAACCAGCCACCAGCCAGATCAACTGTCAGATCTGCTTTTTCATTGGAAAGATCGGCAAAGGTTGATGTTATAATTGGCTCTGGATCATCATCCAGATCAGGATCATCCCCTCCACTGTCTTCGGGATCGCTTGGAGGTGGTGTCCCCCCAGATGAACCGTCACCACCAGTACCAGAAGGGGCTTCCCCCTCCGTCCCCGTAAGGACTTGCTCAAGTCCATCATCCTCGGTTCCACCAAGAACGCTTTCGCCTTCACCGCCAGAAATTTCGCCGTCACCTTCGGTACCTTCAGCTTCACCATCGCCTTCGGTCCCACCAGCATCATCTCCGCCGTCATCGCCTGCAGTGTTATCACCGTCGGCTTCATCTCCAGCACCACTCGCTTCTGGCCCACTGGTAGTGGGAGCCGGTGCGGAAACAGAGGCTTGGGCTGCTGCATTCGCTGCAGCAACTTCAGCAGCGGCGGCTGCCTGGGCAGATTGAGCGGCAGCGGCTTCAGCAGCTTGAGCGGCAGCGGCGGCTTCGGCAGCAGCAACTTGAGCGGCAGCCTCAGCGGCAGCCTGAACAGCAGCAGCTTCAGCAGCAGCAACTTGGGCGGCAGCGGCCTCGGCTGCGGCGGCTTCAGCGGCGGCCTGTGCGGCAGCAGCCTGTTCTGCAGCAGCAGCATCCACAGCAGCTTGAGCGGCAGCTTCGGCTGCAACTTGCGCAGCGGCTTCGGCGGCCGCCTGAGCAGCGGCTTCAGCAGCAGCGGCTTCAGCGGCAGCCTGCGCAGCAGCTTCTGCTTCTGCTTCTGCTACTTCGGCTTCGGCCTCAGCCTCGGCGGCTTCTTCGGCAGCTTCTTCAGCTTCGGCTTCAGCTTCAGCAGCCTTCTCGGCAGCGTCTTCAGCTTCTTTCTCCGCGGCATCAGGATCAAAAGACGGTGCGCCCTGCTGCAACGACTGAGAGGACAACTGTTCAAAGGTAGCCATCTGCGAAGGCGTTGCGCGGACAATGGGGCTCAATCCTGCTGAAGAAGCAGAGACAGCCTGACCATCTGCAGTGACAACACGGATAGGTCCACCAGAGGTTGGGCGAACAACAACGGGCTTATCAACGAAGTCCACAACAACATGAGCTTCCTGGCCATTAGTTCCAACAGTATGACCTGTGGTCGTTCCACGAATACCAATAGTTGCCAGTGGTGTTTCGAGCTGAAATCCTTCGGGGTTCATGTCTACAATTTCACCAGTAACAGAACGGAAAGTTCCCTCAAGGAGCTTTACCGTCATTTCTCCGGTGGATTGAACGGGATCGTAGACATAGGTATCAAGAATAATCGAAGAGTTGGGCCCCTGAGACAGCAATGCACCATCATTGAATTTTATTTCAACAGCAGAACCAGCATCACCCGTATTGATCACATCTTCGGCAAAGACCGGACTATCCATCGCAAGTGGCCGAACACCGTCCGTCCCCTCGGCTGTAGCCGTTCCATGAGATATAGTGACAACACCGATTTGATTTGCTGTATCGGGCATGAAGACCATCCTTTATATATACCTATAGTATGGCCCATAGCATCTCAGATTTTTTAGTGCAAGGTAGACAGAATTTCTTTCGGCTCCTTTTCCTTCTCCAACAATCTTTAATTGCAGACAGTTTGGGTTCTTCCACGCGCCAGTAGTTTTTTCGACAATTCGGAAGGACTACTCAACCTCCAACGCCACTGTTTGAAACACGCACATATCAACCGCGCCATAGAGTCGAGCAAAGCGGAATAAATTGGGATCAAATTCACCTTTATCATTGGCACGAATGCCAAGGATTCGATTCTTCCCAAGACGCCGCGCTTCCTCCTTGAACCATTCCAGATCGACATGAAGATTTCGCCGCACCTGTGGACCCCACTTTGTCATCGAAATGTGAGCTTCCAGGACGTCATCGCGCTCTGCAATCGCTACGTAAGCGTAGGGATCGGCCTCTTCGCCCAACTCCATCCAACGATATGGCGAGTCAGGAAAATGAGCCATAATTTCCGGTTTATTTTCAACTTCTCGAATGCTCATTTCACCCTCCAAACGGCTTATAATCGTTAACGGATTTCAATGGTCGAACGCCCGATGAAGGAGGACGAAATCCTACGGAAAAATAACGAAAAGCATCCACCGCATGACTTGTCCAATCATGCTTGGGATGAGTCGAAAAATCATTCATCCGCTCGTTGAACTTACGACGATATTGCCGAAGCGACTCAATACCGGCAGCACACCGCTTCTCGTCAAACCAACACACGGGCAAAAGCGTTCGAACCGCATTAATCCCATCCTGCAAAGGAATATTCGGTGCGATTTCGAAACGAATACCAAGACTGCGTGCGACTTCAAGACGCGAACGCCCTGTCCCAAGTTCTCGAACACGAATATCGTGCGGAGCTATATGTGTTCCATATTTGTATCCTTTCTCATCAAGGACACGAGCATAGTGATCCAGCCCCTCTCCGCTTGCTTCATAATAGTCAATAACGGCATACGCTCCTCCGGGCTTGGCTTGGACAAACCAGATAGATGTGGAGTCAGACATTCCGAGATCCCAAGCAGTATGCACTGGCACAACAGGATCATAGGGAACCTTAGCAATACGTCCGTTTTTATCTGCTTCTGCCATAAGAGCTCCAAAGTATGCCCCTCGAATAGCTGCAGTAAATGAACACTCATATTCCTGCTCATACTCTTCCGGGGACATATCGCGAGCCGCAGCTTCAAGCTCATCCGCATCTATCAACCCGGTTTCGGACACTCGATACAATGCGGTAAACCAATCGGGATTCCGTTTGGCTTCCTCCCATATTTCGTAAAGAGCATTCCTGCCTCGCGGTGTCCCTATAAAAACGCCCCACCCCTTGCGGTCTGAAAGCGCAGGTCGAATGACCTCGGTCCACACACGTTTAGACATTTGAGCCACTTCATCAAAAATGACACCATCCAGATAAATTCCACGAAGAGAATCAGGGTTCTCTGCGCCAAACAATCGAATTCGTGCACCATTTTCAAAATCAGCACGCAACTCGGTCTCATGAAACTTCACCGTGCAATTGTCTTGGCCAAGCCCGCAGTACTTCTTGAGTTCATCCCAGACAACGGTCTTGGCCTGTTTATAGAGCGGGGCAATGTAAGCCCCCCGCCAATCCGGTCGCTTTGTCTCACGAGCAGCCTTGATAAGTTGGTTGACAGACAATGCGGTTTTCCCAAACCGCCGATGGCATACTAATACTGAAAAACGAGCCAACGATGCCTCAATCTCAGCCTGATGTTTTCGAGGAATATAGAGTTCACTCATACAATCTTTGCTTTCCTTATGTTGACGGACAGGTCGCGCAGGAGTATTCCCATTCAATGCGATACCTTGTCCCAATTATTATTCTCTCGCTTTCAATGCTACTGTCCGGCTGCCTTGGATCAACGTCATCCAGCAGAGGCAACTCTGGATTGACCTCGGATGAAGCCCAGAAACAGTACCGAGAAGCTCGCGCTGCTGACGCCTTGGACAAGGCTATGCAACTTCACCACGACGACGAGTTTTTGGATGAAGATGCCGCCCTTTCCTATTTGGATGAAGCAGTACGCCTTGACCCCACTTTAGTGACAGCTCGCTACCAACGGGCAGTCTTGCTTATGAAACAGGGGTATTTTGATGAGGCCCAAATCGATACGGAAGAGATTCTCAAACTCCGCCCAGACCACACCAAAGCCCGTTACACCAGAGGATTCATCAAGTTCCGGAAAGGTGATTTTCCCGGTGCAGTCCAAGACTTCTCCACGGTCGTCAAAGAAGATGACACCATTTCTCAGGCTTTCGCCCTACGGGGGGCGTGCTACTCGAACATGGGTCGTCTGGAAGATGCCATCTACGACTATGATCGAGCCATAGCGCTCAATCCTGCGCACTATGACGCGTACTACAATCGAGGTCTTGCCAACATGCATCTCGGCAAAGACCAAGAAGCAGCCCACGACCTGACACAAGCTGTTTCACTGAACTCCCACTCACTCGAAGCAATCATGACCCGCGCAACGGTGTACATGCGCCTTGGCGAGTACAAACGGGCCGTAGGAGACTACAACCGAGCTAAAGTTCTCACGCCCAATGACAGCGGCATTTACGCCTTCCTCGCCGAAGCCCAGGCAAGCCTAGGAGAGTACGAGGCTGCTCAAAAATCCGCTAGAAGAGCGCAAGCTCTTGCACGAGCAGAGGGCGACACCAATGCCGTCAAGGTGTATGGAGAGCTCATCGAGGGATACAAAAAATCCCAAACGGCTCCGGCCAAGCCTAAAGCCGCACCCAAGCAGTAGCCCTTACCGAAAGGCCTCATAAAGCATCCGTGCTCCCAAGCCGGCCACCCCAGCAAAACATCCCCAGACCAGACGTTCCAACGTCTGTATTTTCACCTGATGGCTGGAACACCGCCGGGCTACATTGATTTCACGAATGTCTTCCTGAATGGCTTTGACTCGTTCATCGATTCGCACCAGCAAATCCTGCAAATCAGCACGTTCCATGGCCGTCATCGAGAATTCCCCATGGCATCCTTGATACCCCGCACTGCACCGGGCAAGTAATCACCCATCTTCTTGACGCCCAATACGGCAGCCACGATCCAAAAGGTCACCTGAAGAAACCAGTCAGGCAAATTTTCCCAAGCTTGAACAACCTCAGCCGCTCGCTCAGGGTCCACGCCGGACCAGATGAAAAATCCGATCCAAGCAAAAAACAGGACGTCGTCCTTCCACCTGGCGTTTTCCAGCTGTTTCATTTCCCATTCATGATTGAATTCCTGATCACTCTTTGCCAGACGCATGCGATTCTCCATGACCGTGCGTTTCAGCTCCTGCTTCTGTTTAACGTGCCCGGTGACTCCTTCCACGATCGTGGTCAGCAGGCCAGCTACGGCTCCAAGTATTGGTATTGGCATTATGCTACTCCTTATTATTCATAATTCCTTCAAACATGGGAGGAGTATACCCCTGCTTTTCATGGCAGATCGAAAACGGGTGTCCAAAGGATGAAACAGGGCGAAAACACCCTAACTTTGCCAGTTGACACCATTCGATACGGCAAGAAAAGTACACAACAAAGGCCGCCTGTTTCCAGACGGCCTTTCATTGCAACGTTACTATTGATGGAGCGTTATGCGTTCCCCATGACGATGCCTCCACCACTTCGCTCGGGAGCGGCCATATGCACTTCCGACGACATGTCGATGATGTACGTAGGCTTGTCGATGTCGATGAAATTGATCTCACGATCATCGATGATGTTGGTCACGGAGTTGTCGTTGGTTGTATTATGAAAGTCATTATCCAGATTAATCGTGCTGGAGTTATCCGATTCAGTCACACGAGTGTCATTGAACTCAAATGAGACATTGTCATTTTCAACCAAAGTAACATCATTGTCCTCCACCAGATTGGTGATGGATTCACTTTGGTCCACAAAGTTATAGGCTGTGGCCTGAGTGATGTTACGGGAGTTGTCCACCGTGTTGTCGACGTTATGAATTTCCTGAAAAGACAGGGAATTGTTTTCAACGAGATTCGTGGTGTTATTATCCACAAATGTTTGATTGGCTTCACTCTGATCAATGTTCTGATACGTCACGGACTGATCAATATTCCGAGATTGATCGAAGTTGTTCTGAGAGCTGAGATTGTACTCGAAAGCCAGCGAATTCTGCTCGATGAAGTTCGTCGAGTTGTTGTTAATAAACGTCTCTTGCGAATTATCCTGATTCACAGACTTATACGAAGTAGACTGGTCGACATTGCTGGACTGGTCAAGATTCAGCTCGCTATTCTGGTTGAAATCGTAATCGAAATTACGGTTTTCTACCAAATTAGTAGCATTATTATATATGTAATTTTCCTTGGAATTATCCTGCGTGGACTGATTGAACGTAGTAGATTGGTCGACGTTGCGCGAATTGTCAGTCTCAGAAAAACGGCTTTCAGAAATGGTCTGCTCAAAGTTCCGATTTTCCACGAACTGAACATCGTTATCCGTAGCGTAGTTGGTCTGCGTATTGTCAATTTGAGTGTTGTTGATATCCATACTGGACTCAACCTGAGTGGAATTGTCACTCTGGTTTACGCTGGTCTGATTGAGTTCCATGGACGACTCAAAATTGCTGACCACGTTGGTCTCACGATTTTCCACCTGATCCGCCCGTGAATTATCCACGTAGCTGTTATTGATCTCGGTACTTGAATTCATATGACTGGAGTTGTCATTCTCACTGACTCTAGACTCGTTGAAAGCGAGCGACGACTCGTTGTTGCTGATCACGTTGGTTTCGCGATTCTCACTCTGCTCGATAGTGGAATTGTCCACGGTGTTGAAATGGTTCTGATTAACTGTACTGTTCTGACTGGAATGATCCTGAGTCATTTGGGTGGACTGATCGGTATTCTGTACGGAATCACGATTCTCCACAAAGTTCACCTGAGAATTATCAATATCACTTCGTTCAACTACATTCTGCTGGTTGTTCCGCTGCGTTGCGTCAACATTGCGGACCTCGACGTTGTCATTACGATTTTCAACATTCCGGTTCTCGGTCATGGTCACATTGCTATTGTGCTCCTGACCATTATTCACCGTCCTCTGCTCTGTAGTGCCAAGATCAGAGTTCGTAACCTGACTCACAGAATTGACGTTCTCCGTTGATATATTGGAACTCAAATCGTTCTGTGGATGAATCGAATTATCCATGGTTGAATTGGTCACATAACTTTCATCACGATTGAGCGCGACTTCAGAGGACTGATCCAACAGATTATTCACGGTGTTGTCGTTACTGATTGCAGTGGCCGTTTCAACAGTAAGCGACTGATCGATGCTCATGTTGTTGGTAATCGACAAATCGTAATTACCACCACTACCCTTGGGATCATTCATATTGATCTTGGGAGTCACTGGCTCCACATACCCGCTGGCAGTGGGAATCCATGGCATGCTCAGAGTTTGGTCGGGTCTCCAACCCTCTGTCCGGTTCGTGTGATTGAAAACATCCCTAGGCCAAGTCTGATTATGACTAAAGCCCATGCCACGCGGCGATGTCATGCGCGGTGCCATGATAAAGCCGCCAGGGGTGATCGGAACAAAGCCGGTCATGGATGGCATGGAGAAGCCCATCTTGGCAGCAATGGGAACAAAACCACCCGGGGAAATTGGTGTAACACCGAGAGAAGGCCCTATAGGGACACTACCGGATGCGCTATCCGGCTTGTGAGCGGCACCTTCCTGCGGGGGCATGCCCATACCCATGGTACTACCGCCAATATTGGCTCCGCCCTTTTCACCGCCACCGATAGGCCCAAGCGTGCCATCGCCGACAGAGGACGCACCACCACCCTTGTTCCCGCCCCCAATGGGACCTTGAGTGCCGCCGTCCGAGGGAGCTGCGCCGCGTTCTCCTGCACCACCAATGGGGCCAAGAGTTCCGGAACCAGTATCAAACCCCGCACCACCGCCGCCACCACTGGAAGAACCGCCGATAGGACCGAGTGTGCCCTGGCCCATACCAGAACCACCGCCACCCGAGCCACCACCGCCACCGCCGGCACTGGACGTGCCAGAACCACCGACCGAACTGCTGCCCGCTCCGGTAGGAGGCGCACCACCACCGCCGGGCACAAAATGCCCAGGTCCTGCTGAATAAGGAATCTTTGGTGAAGAGGTATCAATGGGGACATGTGCCGGGGTTGTATCAATGGGCACATGACCTGCTGGACCGGTCACGACATGACCCGGGCCGCCCACTGTGAACGAACCCGCTGGCCCCGCTGTCACCTGTCCGGGGGGCCCGGCTACGATGAAATCGGTAAGTGCGGAAGACACTGTCTCACTCCCTGCCACACCGGACCGTCCATGGTCCACACGAAAGGCCCGAACGGGCGTAATGGCATATAACTAATATACGCTCAAAAAAAATGACGTCAAGTCAGAGAGATTGTTCGCTCAGGTAAATAAACAAATAAATGTTCCATCCACTCACAACGAGCTACAGATTTGCGCTTTATGCTACGTCCCAAACTTGTTTCACGTAATCGATAACAGCCCGCATGACGGGGTCCTGATCTCGCCGCTCCAGGCAAACAAAATGCAGATCAATGGAGAGTTCTTCAAATGGAACAGCGTGCACTTTACCAATTCGGTTGGCAGCCCGTAATTCGTTTTCGCGCAAAAGGGATACACCTTTCCCTGCTGCTACGAGAACACGAATAACCTCATCACCATCCACTTCGTACTTGGTTTTGGGGGCAATGCCGCGAGAGGCAAAGAAAGGGTCCACCAGTTTTTCAACCGGGTTATCGCTGGGGTCCATAATCCATGGCAATTTGGCTAGCTCTTCTAAACCGTCATCAATGCGATCTTTCCAGATATCCGGAACAGCAACGAAAAAGTGTGTGGTGTCGAGCTTTTCCGCATGAATATCCTTGTGGCGCGGTGGCCCGAAAATAAATCCACAATCGAGACTCCCCTTGCGGATAGCACCCTGCACAGAGGAACTACTGTTCTGAAGAATCTGCAGGGTAATCTTGGGATGATTCTCACTCAGAGTCGTAAGCAAAGGAACGATACGCAGATACTCCGCATCCGTGTTTAATCCCAAAGAGAGCTCGCCCACCAATTCGTCACCCATGTTACGCGCTTCAAGCTTCATATCTCTTGCAGCTGTCAAAACGGATTCAGCTTTAAGCAAGAGCCGCTCACCCGCTTCCGTCAGGTTCATCCCCTTGGGAGTTCGGATAAAAAGCTTGGTCTCCAGATCATCCTCCAACGCTTTTATATGAGCGCTGACAGTTGGCTGACTGGCGTGCAAACGTTCTGCTGCTCTTGTCAGATGACCTTCGTCTGCCACCACCACAAACGTCTTGAGTTGATATAGCTCCATAACGCCCTCATATTACTACGTTTACATCAAGTCAATCAGTCAACCTGATACAAAAGCCTATCATCATCAAAATACCTGATCAAGTGCATCAAACAAAACAATTGGATTGCTCCCCCCGACTTCCGTAGATGTGCAGACATGGAGACAGGCCGAACGGCCACCGCTTGGTAATTTTAAGGAGAATACGAAATGAGCATGGAATGTGATACCCGCCTCTCAATGATGGCACTGCAGGACAATGAGAACCGTCCTGCCGCTCCCCGTCGCCCTAACAAGCGTCGCTTTCGTACATCTACGGCTGCATCCGCAACGATTGTAGCATCACTGGCGACCTTCGCCCTATCGCTCTTTACGCGCAGCATCTAAATTTTGGGCCGAACAGGCCCCTTACTAAGCGGGTTAGAGCCGCCTTTACCCGGACACTTCATCCTTTCCGTCCGGGTAAAGGCGGCTCTTTTATTGTGGAGACAAATTATCATTAAATTTTAACTAAATAAAAATAAATGATAATTATTACTATTTTTAGCTTGAACTGTAGACGCAGTTTCGTTAAAAGCAATCTCATCAATCGCAACCAACCTTTTTCAAGGAGATAATAATGAGTAAGACTTTAGAGAATCTGAAAGAAGCATTTGCTGGCGAATCCCAGGCTAACCGTAAATACCTCGCCTTTGCTGAAAAAGCAGAGAAAGAAGGCAAGCCCGGCGTAGCCAAACTGTTCCGCGCAGCCGCAGCAGCTGAGACTATTCATGCCCATGCTCACCTTCGCCTCATGAAAGGCATTGGCTCCACCGAAGAGAACCTCAAAGCCGCAATCGAAGGCGAAACATTTGAGTTCAAATCCATGTACCCTGAAATGATGGAAGACGCCAAAGCAGAAGGCGAAAACGCCATCCTGCGCTACTTCGGTTTTGCCAACGAAGCAGAAAAAATCCACGCCGAGCTGTACACTGCTGCTCTCGAAGCAGACAACGACACCTTTGCCGATGCAGATTTCTACATCTGTTCCGTATGTGGTCACACCCAGGACGGCGAGCCCACCGAGAAGTGTCCCATTTGTGGTGCTGCTTCCAAAGCTTACGACAAAGTGGACTAATTTTTTAGACACACTGCCTGTTAAAAGGCCTGACTCCCATGGGAGTCAGGCCTTTCTTTATGAACTGAATTCTAAAAACTGAAACCGACGGACCTGGACCTGGACCTGGAACCTAAAAGGTCATCCCCACCGCGCGAACAGGACATCCGTCACCATCTCGTAAGCGAAGTGGCAAACAGGAGAAAATAAATCCTTCCGAGGGAAGCTCTCCTGCATTGCAGATATTTTCCACAATAACGAGCCCATAGTTCAACAATGCGTGATGCGCTCGAAGATCAGTAGAATCAACTGGGTCAGGTGAAGGGGTGTCCAGCGCGATGCCTTTAAGCCCCAAGCCTCCAAGGAACTTACACGCGGTCTCTGTGAGCACAGGGAAGTCGCGATAGTATTGATCTGTTTTCCAGTGCGCATCCCAACCGGTGTACAAAACAACAAAATCAAGCACTTCAATATCACCAAGATGCGCCAAATGAGCGTGATCAATATACGGTGTATCGATTTCAGTGAGATCGACCACCGCACCCCACCCCGTAAAATTATCAGGACCAAGCCCATCCAGTCCTGGAGCATCGGCAAAAAGATGTGCCGATATATCCACATGGGTTCCGGTATGGCTCCCCATGGAAACATCTGTCACAGCGTAACCATCACGATTGACAAATCTCGTGCGGCGAAGGTTTACGGGATTATCGCCGGGGAAAACAGGCATCCCGGTCTGCATGGTGTGCGTAAGATCAATGACGTGCATAGAGGCCTCACTGGCTAAGCTTATGTATTATACATATTCATATTAGGACGTCTCGTAAGCTGCAGCCCCGGCCGCAAATGCTCTCGTGCTGCGGCGCGAACATCATCCATGGACTTGGCGGCGAGGAATTTAGATTGAATGCCGTGTCCAAAAGTAAAGTTGGCAGCAAAATATACAGTGAAAAGCTTATACCGCTTCAACGCTCTCGTCGGGTCATAATATTGTTCCAAAAGGTCCGCGAAGTGCAACGCGTATTCCTGAAAAATGTTGTCACCCGGTACAAATCCTTGCGTCCATTCTGCAAAAAGCCAAGGCCGGGCCATGGCCATGCGCCCAACAGAGACGCCATCACATCCGGTAACATCAAGCATGCGAGAGCACTCTTCAGGAAGAACCACATCCCCGTTGCCAAAGACAGGGATGGAAACGGCCTCTTTGATAGCTCTAATATTATCAATGACCGGAGGACGAGTCCGTTTATCAGGCGCCACGCGAGGATGAAAAACAAGGCAATCCACCCCAGCGGACTCAAATTGCTTGGCAAGCTTCTCAGCTGGAGCGACATCCTTGGTCCACCCAGTGCGAAATTTTACAAACAACGGGATATCCACTTCCTTGCGGACCGCATCAACCACAGCCAAAGCTGCTTCCGGTTCTCTCAAAAGAGCCGCACCGGAGTTTCGCTTTACGATACCCGAGACTGAACACCCCATATTAATATCAATGCCGAAAAAACCTTCATCCTCAATACGACGAGCAGCGGGAACCATCTCCTCCGGAGTCGCACCGACGATCTGGCAAACAAGATGTGACAACTCCTCATCCCGCCATCGAAAGACCGGAGAGACTCTTCGATTTTCCATAGGGACGGCCTTGGCACTGCACATTTCAGAGAACATGAGACCACAACCGCCATACAAATCAAGAAGTTCCCGGTACGCGATGTGACCAAGGCCAGCCATAGGCGCAAGCCACAAACGATTGGCAACAGGTTTTCCCGCAATGGAAAGCGGCCTGTTTAATCGCTCGGAAAGAGATAATTCTGAAGTAGACAAAGACATGCGGAGAATTGACCGCGTCACGCTCACTCTGTCAACCGCGATTTTGTACGTAGCGCTGTTATACACATCCTAAAGAACCAATGCAGATACGAAACTCAGAGAAGATTTGAAGAGAGCCATTTTCTTCGGGCAACCCTTTTTCGCGCTATGGTTTTTCATGATGGATAATGATAGATTGAAACAGTTCGGCGCAAGACAGCCGTACTCAAAATAAACACCATGAAAATATTACATATCATAACTGGCCTTGATGTAGGCGGAGCAGAAACCATGCTCTACCGCCTTGCCATCAGCATGGACGCAACCCGTCATTCCTCCCGCGTGGTGAGCCTTATCGCGCCCGGTCCTATGGGAGATAAACTCACGAAATCCGGCATTCAAGTCGATTCCCTCAACATGAGCCGAGGCATCCCTTCACCCACAGGGATGATTAAACTCGTAAAACTTATCAGGGAATGGAAACCTGACATAGTTCAAACTTGGCTCTATCATGCAGATCTGGCAGGTTTCATTGCCACACGCCTCGCCTTCCCTATGGGAGACGGCCCTAAAATTGCGTGGAACATACGCTGCTCATACATGGCATTAGATGAATATAGACGGATGACGGGGATAACACTCCAACTGTGCGCAAAACTCTCCAGTCGGCCGGATGCGGTCATTACCAATTCCCACGAGGCAAAGCGATTCCACAAGAAACTGGGATACCATCCCAAAAGATTCGACGTCATTCCAAACGGATTCGACACAGAGCGCTTCAAACCTGATAGCGAAGCACGATCATCCGTCCGCGAAGAACTTTCCATCGAGGAGGACACCCCAATCATCGGTCACGTTGGTCGGTTTGATGCCATGAAAGACCATCGGACCTTGATTGATGCCGCGGCACAAGTCGCAGCAGCCCAAGATGGTGTCTTTGTCATGATCGGCCGCAATGTGACCTACGATAATATTGATCTCACCACATGGATGCGAGAATCCGGCCTGCCGCCAGAGCGAGTACGCCTGCTGGGAGAGCGCACCGACATCCCCCGTTTGATGGCCGCCATGGACGTACATGTTTCATCATCAGTGGGCGAAAGTTTCCCCAACGTCGTAGGCGAGGCCATGGCCTGTGGAGTCCCCAGTGCTGTCACCGATGTAGGCGACTCTGCCAGACTAGTGGGAGAGACTGGCATCACAGCTCCTCCGAGCGATCCGCCTGCACTGGCGGAAGCCATACTCAGCTTACTTGATAAGCCTGAGAATCGGGCTACAGCGGCACGAGAAAAGATTATAACGCACTTCTCATTGGAGTCGGTGGTTGATAAGTATGAGCATCTCTACGAATCACTTGTGCAACAAAAGTAAAAAGCTTCCATTAGCTGCACAGTGGTGGTAGTGGGGGTGTCGAAAACCAGACTCGATTCCAGACGGAGAATATATGTCCCAGCCTCTTTTCGATTCGCAGCAGTTTTTACAAAGCCTTGCCAATGATGAAGAGCTCGCCCAAGAACTCTTGGCAGCTTTCATGGAAGATAGCCCGATACGGCGCGACTCCCTTGGAGAAGCCCTTGAAGCGGGAGACGCTGAAGCTGCATCCAAGTTCGCCCATTCGCTCAAAGGGATGTGTGGAGTTGTTCGTTCCCAGTCTCTGGTAGATTTAGCCCTATCCATGGAGCACATGTCCAAGGCTGGGGACCTCGACAAAACGAAAGAGATTTACACCCAGTTCGTAGATATGCTCTCCGAGGCCCACGTCGAAATGAGAAGCTTTTCCAGCTAAATTATCACTTATACATAATAAAAAAGGCCGGTCCGCATATGCGGACCGGCCTTTCATTTTACCAGTAAGAAACTCTATTGAGCTTCGCCTTCCGGCGCAGCGGGTGCAACAGGCTTGGCCAAATCAAGCTCGATGGAGTCCATAGCTGCGACGATGTCAGCAGTAATGTCTACGGTGCTATCAGAAGAAATGACAGATTCCTTGCTCATGATGAGAGTCAAACCCTTCTCTTTGCGATAGGTTTCGAGCACTTCATTAAACTTGGCGTCGATGAGAGCCACGATACGCTGCTGTTCTCCGTTCATGACGGACTGCAACTCACCCATGGCCTGCTTGTATGCTGCCACGTTTGCTTCATTCTGCTCTACCTGCATGGCCTTGTATGCTTCTTCTGCTTTCTTCTGGAGCGGTGCGCCCAGCTCCTGCAAGTATGCCATAGCCTTGCCTGCGGCCTTGTTGTCCTTGAAAGCAGCAGCTTCATCAACAACACCGACAGTGATGCCAGCCTGCTGCTGATTACAGCCTGTCAACAACATCAAACCCAGCACTGTAGCGGAAAGCAGTACAGCAAACTTTTTCATATTAATATCTCCATGTGTTACTTGGTTACGTCACTCATATTCAAAGCGCCGCCACCCTACCCGGCAGAGATTCACATGGCAAGAAAGAATACGACAGAGGCATAGCCAAGGCACGATTTGCCATAGCCTAGCCATCTTTACCCACTTGAATCACACCCGTTTTTAAATGGCACACCCTTTGCTTTACTCTCCACCGAGAAGGAAGAGGGAACTTTTTTCCGGGATTGGTCTCCTGGTTGTTCCCAGCGAATCCGGCAATAACCGGATCGGAGGACAGTATGAGTTTTAGTACATTATATGTCGGCGCATCTGGCGTCATTGCGCACGGCGATCGAATGCAGATCGTGGGCAATAACCTCGCCAATGTCAGCACCATCGGTTACAAGAAGGCGGACGGGCTTTTTTCCGACCTCATGAGCCAAAACATGGCTACAGGCGGTTCACAGTCCGAATCCGGTGCCCATAGTTTCAGCCAAATAGGTAAGGGTGTATCCCTCGGCACCATTCGCAATGTCATGACTGAAGGTGGCCTTGAAAACACCAGCACATTCACCGATCTGGCAATCACCGGAAACGGTTTTTTTGGCATTCGCAAGCCCACCGTATCCGGGGGGGCATCCCACTACACCAGAGCTGGCGCATTTCTCTTCAATAATGAAGCCTATCTTGTAGACCCACACGACTATCGTGTGCAGGGCTACGCAATAGATCGAGTTACAGGCGAAGTGTCCTCACAAATTTCCGATGTCCAGCTCCCGTACGAAGACCTGACAATCGACGGACAGCCTACCCGCGTCATCCGTTCCGACCCCTTCGCGACCTCTTCGATCGAGATGGTCACCAACCTTGATGCGGTCGCCACTGACAAGATAACCAGCACGACTGATCCATTTTTCGCATTACTCGAATCTTACAACGGGCAATTAAGCAACTCGGCTGTTCCATTCACTGGTAACGCTACCCCGGCGTATTCATCCGCTCTTGTTGTCTATGACACAGACGGTAATCAGCGTGAACTGAGCGTCTACTTTGACCCCGTTGCCACCACGACCCTGTCCAACGCCACTCCCGGTTATAGCTACTGGGAATACGTTGTAGCACTGCCTCCCGGGTCAGACGGATCTGCTGCCCATGGGACATCCAGCGCAGGCTTGGCCGGAGCAGGAGTTCTGACCTTTAACGGCAACGGAGAGCTCGTAAACCAAACAGCATTCTCTTTGGGTGCAACAGGCGGAACCAAGGACTTAACCGCTTGGAGCCCCTCTACATTCGACACTCACGGCGTTGCTCAAGTTAATTATCAATTCGGTAGCAACGGCGGAGCCATAGGAACCAATCAGACTATGGCCATCGACTTTGGCATCACCTCAGGCACGGGAACATGGCTCTCAGGTGGAGGCTCAGCTGCAACATTGGGACTTGATGCAGGCAGCCTTGGACAGCTTGCGGACATGCAGCGAGATGCCCGCATCACCACCAGCTTTGATGAAGGATCGTCCACTATCTACCAGACCCAGAATGGTTACTCCTGGGGTTACATGGATTTTGCTGAAGTGGATCGCGAAGGCGTTCTCAGCGGCCATTTCACCAACGGAAAGACCGAAAAGTTTTACCAGCTCGGACTCTACCGGTTCAATTCAGAATATGGCCTACGACGGGATGGAAACAATAATTTCGTTGCCACACAGGCTTCTGGAGTCGCCCAGGCTGGCACTGCTCAAGAAAATGGCAGAGGAACTGTCATGCAAAACTCTCTAGAGCAGAGCAATGTGGACATGGCAGAAGAGTTCGCCAAGATGATCCTCACCCAGCGAGGATACCAAGCCAACACCAAGGTCATCACCACTGGTGACAGCCTACTCAACACGACTATTAATATTAAGAGATAGAGCATCTGCTGGTGCAATAAGGCATTAATAAGGGGGAAATCGCTTGTAAGCGGTTTCCCCCTTTTTGCTTCTATATTGCACCCATGGATTATGCGAGAATAACATAGTCCTATTATTCTAATACTTTTCACTGCAAATAAACAACTTCAGCCCCACCATTACCAGACGGACTCAGCAAAGAAAGCAAATCACTCATATTTAGCTTTCTTATCTTTCGATTTCTTGAATTCCCCCTGTAAAGCAGATAGAGACACGGGAGCTATCCGGCAACCCAAGGAGTTCACCTGTGACCGATCAGCCAAAACGTTCGAGCGAAGATATCCTGACAGCTGTCAGGGAAGTGAAAAACGAAGCAGCAGGCGGGGCCGAGGCCCTGTTCATGGCAGCCATGCTGGCAGACAGTCCGCTGCCGTATGACTTTGCGCTTTCCATTGAGGGAACCCCGCACAATCCTTCACTCATCAATCCGGCGGCAGCGTTTTTTGCAGCCACCGCGACCATTGAACCGCTCGTCACTCGAGAACTCATCAAAATTGATGCGGACGACCAAATTTACCAACTCCGCGAAGATGTCCGCGGCACACTACGCAATTCCCTCACTCCAGAAGAGGCCCTCGAGTGGGCTGGGCGTGCTGTCTATGCTTTGAATCTGGTATTGCCCGACGCAGAACCACAGCATTGGAATACCGTTGAGTGGCTCATGCCCCACATTCTAGCATGTAAAGAACTCGTATTAGAACTCGAACTATACACCGCAGCGGCTAACCGAGTGCTGCACCAGACCGGATTCTCTCTGTACCACCAGCAGCGTTATGCTGAAGCCGCTGACTTTCTAGACATAGCCCTTACTGTAGACATAGGCCTGAAAGGCAATCAGCATCCTGATATTGTGGCAGATCTCGAAGGTTTGGGAACCGTGCTTTGGGCTGGCGAAGATTACCAGCGCGCAGAGAAAGCCTTTGCCGGGTGCTATGAATTACAGTTGGAAATATTCACCGAAGACAACGTAAGGCTCGCTCCAATCCTCAACAGCTTGGCGGTCGTCAGACAGAGCCAGGGGAAATTCCAGCAAGCCGAAGAAACTTTCAAAGAATGCCTTCGAATTCTCACGATTGCTCATGGTGAGGGACACCCATCCATCGCTTCCTGTCTAAGCAACATAGCTTTACTATATGAAGCAACGCAACGCCCAGAAGACGCACTACGTCTGGCTGAGCGCTCTCTTGAGATCAATCGGGCTGCTTACGGTGACGAACACCCCGAGGTTGCCGCAGACCTCAACACCGTAGCACTCCTGAACGATGCTCTCGGTAAGGCTAAAGAAGCGGAAGAATATTTCCGCGCCAGCTTGGATGTACGCCAGCGTATCTATGGCGCAGAGCACCCGGAAACAGCACAATCATTGTGTAATCTTGCTTTATTTTTGGACAATGCAGGAAGTGATAACGAAGCTGTCACCCTGTATGAAAAAGGTTTGGCAGCGTATAGCGCCTCACTGGGACCAGGCCACCCACTCATGGAAGCAACTCTGGATAATTATATTATGCTCCTTGAAAAAACTGGAAGTCGGCCTAAATCGGATGCTCTCCGAGAACTGACCGAAGCCAAACTGCGCGAAATAGTGGAGCGAGCAAATTAGCATGAGACAGTTGACCGCCATAGGACTGGGCGAAATTCTCTGGGATGTACTGCCCGACAAAATGCTCCTCGGCGGCGCACCTGCCAATTTCGCGTATCATTTCTCCAGCCTTGGCGGACTAGGATTTCCGGTTTCCCGTATCGGCAATGACGAATTGGGGCAGCAAGCTTTGGATGTCCTACATGAACATAAGATATCGACCGACCACATATCGATCGACCCAAGTCACTCTACCGGAACAGTTGACGCGACCATTGGTGAGCAAGGCGTAGCCACTTACTCTTTCCCCGATGACGTAGCATGGGATTTTCTCTCCTTTGGCCCAGAGACTCAAGAACTCGCTACCACTGTCGACACCATCTGTTTTGGGACACTGGCCCAGCGCTCCCCTCATTCACGAAAAAGCGTACAAGACCTGCTGAGAGAAGCGCCGCAAGCCCTCAAAATTTTCGACATAAATCTGCGTCAGTTTTTTTATACAGCAGAACTCATTCATGAATCTTTGACCTTGGCTGACGTTCTCAAAATCAATGATGATGAGTTGCGCATTGCCAGCAACATGCTCTCACTCCCATCCGCAGAGAAAGAAGCATTGCGCGCACTTCAGGAGAAATACGACTTGAAGCTCGCCGTTCTGACACGCGGAAGCGAAGGAAGCCTTATCCTGTCAACGAATTCACACTCGGAGCTACCGGGAAGCCCTACCAAAGTGGTGGACACCATCGGGGCCGGAGATTCATTCACCGCAGCAATGGCCCTCGCCATGCTGAGGGGGTGTAATCTCAATGAAATCAACGAATATGCAACACGAGTTGCTGCCCATGTTTGCGGCCAAGCTGGAGCCATGCCCGTTATGCCCACATCTCTCAGCCTTTTATAATTATTTCGGTTCATTCGGTTATCCTTGTCATTCCGCACGGGGATGATTACACTATACCTATGACAGGAACATTTGATCCAGAACTCCTCTACGTGGAATGCAGCCAGTGCGGTCAACCGATCCTCTGGAAGCACGGCCTGACAACGAAACTCCTCAAGATGGCGGAGATTGATCCGTCCACACTGGACGAGCGCTGCGTACTCATGTCCGAAGGATGTCCTGCCTGCCATCCAGGTGAAACCTCATTCACGACACAGGTCGTCCGCTTGAACAGAGAAAAGGAAGAGCAAGACAGATCGCCCGTCATGGCGACGAACTAAGCCTCCTACACCCCTTGCTAAAATCAGGGCCTGCATCTCGATAGTATCGAGATGCAGGCCCTTTCTTTTCCAAACGGTGTCAATAGGGAATGTCTATCCTTTCTTGCCTGTTTTCCCCCCTCTCACGCCCGTTTTCCACTTTCTCCAAAAACCACCAGTAAGCTCTGCCGCATGCCTGGGACTATCCCAGCAAAATCTCACAAGGAGAATGCGACAGATGAGCATTGCAACAACAGCAGTGACGAATTTCACAGCAGGTGAAATGAGTCCGAGACTGGAAGGCAGGACGGACCTGTCAAAGTACTTTAATGGGTGCCGGGTGTTGAAAAACTTCCACGTTCACCCCCACGGAGGGATCACGCGCCGATCGGGTTTCCGATTTGTGGCTGAAGCCATGAACCCCGACAGCCCCCTGCTGCTAATCCCTTTCGAATTCAACAACGACCAAACCTACGTTCTGGAGCTAGGAGAAACCACGGCAGGACAAGGACGAATGCGCGTATTTGCCGATGGCGGCATCGTACAATCAGACGGCGCGGATTATGAACGAGACGTCCCTTATACAGCCGAGGAGCTCGATCGGCTCCGATTCGCACAATCCGCGGACGTGCTCGTACTGGTGCATCCCAACCACCCTATTCGCAAACTGACACGAAAGGATCATGACGATTGGGCACTGGAGGAAATGACTTTTACTGGCCAGCCAGAGGCTTGGAAAGAAGGGAACTATCCTTCCGTTGTCGGTTTTTTTGAGCAGCGTCTCATTCTGGCGGCCACACCAGACAAGCCAGGAACTATATGGATGTCCCGCACTGGAGAATTTGAAGACTTTCGCCTCAAAACCCGTGAAGTCCCTCAGGAAGGATGGCGAGACAGAGAAATCAACGATGCAGGTTCAGACTCTCTACGAAACGGCAAGGCTGGGGACACTTTTAGCCTGCGCGATGGCGATGGCTTTGAAAAAAAAGACGGCATTAAGGGGCAACACCCAGATGGCACCACTCGTTACTATCGCTACAAAGGAACCCAAAACCACTCCGCGTCCGGCGCAGATAAAACTATCACCTTTGAGGAAACACCAGGAAATAACGGCATTGAATTAATATGGTTCAGTGATGGAACACTCAATGACGAATACTGGGAGTGCTTTGAAGTAGGCGATCGAACCGATGCCCAAGCCGGAGACATCCCACTTGCTGATGACGCTATCGAGGCCACACTCTCTGGTCGACAAGCCAATGCCATCGAATTCGTGGTTCCGCGCAACAAACTCTGGATCGGCACTGCTGGCGGAGAATGGACCATCAGTGGCACCAATCTGGATTCAATCTCACCAGAAAGCCTGAAAGCGCGCCATGAAGGGACATGTGGAGCCGCCGCATCCAGACCAGAAGCGGTTGGTTACGCCACACTTTTCATCCAACGTGCTGGCAAGAAAATTCGTGAAATGGCCTACCGCTTCGAGTCTGATGCATACGTCTCCCGCGACATGACGGTACTTTCCGAGCACATCACGGAAACAGGTCTCAAGCAAATGGCATTCGTGCAGGAACCGGACTCCATACTCTACTGCGTACGAGGAGATGGAAAACTGGTCGCGCTCACCTACGCCCCATCTCAGGAAGTTGCAGCATGGTCCCGTATCATCACTGACGGTTTTGTGGAGGGAGTCACATCCATCTACAGCCAAATCAACAAACGAGATGAACTCTGGGCCGTCATTAAACGAACAGTCAATGGCCAAGAACGACGGTACATCGAAGTAATGGAAGGAGACTTTAACGGCCAGATCAAGGATGCCTTTTATGTAGATTCCGGTCTGACGTACGAAGGGGCTCTCACTACAAAGGTAGAAGGCCTTCACCATCTTGCTGGGCGCACCATATCCATACTGGCAGATGGAGCAGTGCATACCGACACCACGGTGGCGCAGGATGGCTCCATAATATTGACTCGCCCCGCATCAAAAATTCACGCAGGCCTCTCATACAACTCCATCGTTCAGCCAATGCGGCTTGAAGGTGGCAGCGAACGCGGTACATCCCAAACAAAACGCCAGCGTATTACCAAAGTCGCAGTCCGTTTCCACAACACTCTGGGAGGAAAAATTGGGCCAGACTCCAACCATATGGAGTCTATCCATTTTCGCTCTCCGGCAACTCCCATGGGGCAATCTGTTGGCGCATTCTCTGGAGACAAATCAGTCATATTTCCAAAAGGATGGAATCGGAATGGCTTACTAACAGTTAAGCAAGACCAACCACTTCCAATGACGATTCTGCTCATAGTCCCCACATCGATTAACAACGAATAACTTTAATCAACAACAATCTATACTACAAGGATATAATAATGGGTAGTAACAGCAACAATACAGCCGAGCTTCAGCAAGGACTTTACATGGCCAGCGACCTTATCAACCGGTTCGGCAACACTTCCAAACCTTCTTATGTTGAAGACTCTAAAGCATATGAAGAGAAAGCCAAAATGAAAGAATTGGATGCCCGAGAAAGAGCGATGCAGGAAAAGCGTCAAGCAAAACAGGCAGCTCAAACGACACATGCAAAACAAGAGTTTGAACGCTCTCGAAAAACTGCAAACTGGGGGAGTTCTGGCGTAGCCGCAAGCGGCTCCAGAAGCTTGGTTGAAGAAGGGTATCAAACCACAGACAGAGAGGTGGAGGACAGCATTCTCTACGAAGGCGACAGGCGTGCAGGTGAAATTATGGATAAAGGAACGCGCGATGCGAACCTGTTTTACATCAACACAGATCAAAAGCCACGACCTACAACTCTTTCACTTGGCTCCAAGCTCTACGACCCGAGGAGGTAAATATGACAATTTCATCCACACAAACCAAAACCATATACGGCGGAAACGGCTCTACAAAAGTATTTGCTGTCCCCTTCATGTTCCCACGCGACGAAGATGTGGACGTAGTCCTCACCGACACGGAAGGATTGGAGTTCAAGCTATCCCTTACTACCGACTATCAGCTCGCCGGCGCGGGAGACAGTATGGGAGGCACTTGTGCTATGACACTCCCACCTGAAGCCGGGCAGATACTTACTATCCGCCGCAATCCAGCCATGACACAGGAAGTAGACTACCTGGAGAACGACCCTTTCCCCGCTTCCACTCACGAAGCGGCTCTGGATAAGCTGACTATGATTTGCCAAACTTTGTCCGAGCGCCTGGACAGAACCATAACTTTCCGTGTTTCTTCGGCAATTTCTGGAGTTGAGTTACCGAAGCCGAGCTCAAACCAACTCCTAGGCTGGAATGCGGACGGCGACAACCTTACGAACCGCACACCTTCGGACTTTGATGCCGTACTACTCCCTCTCTCAGTCAATGAAGGGGGCACCGGAGCAACAACCTCAAACAGCGCACTGACCAACCTTGGCCTCACTGCTGTTGGGCGTGCTGTTGCAACCTGCACTGACACCACTCAGGGATTGGCTGCACTTGATGCAGAACCTGCAGACACCGCCATTCTAAAATCAGACATTCCCGACACCATCGAGACCATCTACAGTGATGATTACCAGACACTTACCGGAAATGACTTAACCCTTTTCACCCCTACACGGAATAAGATTGAATGGGTGTTGAATGAAGCATCTACATTCGACGAAATAACGCCCACAACTCCCGTCTCCCTCATCTTCTACATCAAGCCTGATGGCAATGACCTGAGCTTCGCTTCGACATACACAATGTACGGTGACGACTTCGATGCAATGGCATCAGAAGTGCGTGTTTCTTTGGACATCAATGGAAACCGCAAGCGAGCAACAGTCGCCAATGCAAAGGAGGTTTAGCATGAGCCTGACCCCACTATGCAGAGAAGGGCTGCTTGGCGGAAACTACTTTGGCAACCACGCAGACGGAGAGGTTACTCTCAATGCGAACACAGAATTACCATCAACCAAAGATGGCGATGCCATAGTCAAACACTATACATCACTCACCATCAACAGTGGAACAACGCTCACGACATCCAACCGTTGCCGTGGTTTGATTGTCTTTATTGACGGTGATTGCACCATAAACGGCACTCTTTCGATGGCTGCTCGAGGATGCCACGCCGACCCAGCCATTGCCACAGTGACAAGTAATACCCCTGTGGCACCAAGCGACGGGAACCCTGTCCCTGAAGAAGGAATTGTCCTCCGCTTTGAAAAGGATGGCGCCACGGCCCACCACTCGGCATCGGATATTGGACATGGACTTGGCTCGGCTGCCAGAGATGCATTCAAAAAGTTCCCCAAGGTTAAAGCGGGACTTGTAACGAAAATCCCACGCACCGGCGGCACAGGTGCACCCGGAGCCACTGAAAGTCGCGTTGGATACACCGGCAGTTCTATCACGAATGGCACCGGAGGCGGAGGTTCTGGCGGCGCATACGGTGCAGGCTCAAAGCAAGGAGGCAATGGAGGCAGCGGAACATGCTTCTCCGGAGGCAGTGGTGCAGGAGGATTTCAACCCAACAGCTCTATAGCCAGCGGCCAAGGCGCAGGAAACAACTTTGGTGGCCCTGCAGAAGATGTTGCTTCGTATAGCTCCGGGTGCGGAGGAGCAGGTAACCCCGGAGGGCGAGGTATGCAACAACTGGGAGGCGGAAACAACTCCGGAGAAAATGGAAATACAGGGACAGGCGGCCTCCTCATTCTCTGTGTCTCCGGCGACCTCACCATTGGCTCCAGCGGCCGAATTGAAGCAAATGGAACCACCGGCAGCCCTCCTACAGGTCTCGCTTACAGCTCTGGAGGAGGAGGCTCTGGCGGAGGCGTCGCAGCTATATTCTACGGAGGCACCTTCACCAACAACGGAACAATCTCCGCACACGGAGGTTCTGGTGGCGTTGTGGGCTACTACGATGGTGGCCGTGGTGGAAACGGGTCTATCATTGGACCACATAAAATTAATAACAAGTAAGGATTTTAATAATGTACGATAGCAATGCACTTTGGAATGGCCCCAACCGCAACCCCCATGAGGGGTTAATTCAACCACCAGAACGAATTGAATTCAAAGGCTTCCATAGAAGATTTAACGACCTCTCCCGCAATGACTTGGATGCCATAGGATACAACGAAGCCATCCTAGTAGTACGCAAAGAACACACGATCTACACCACGAGGTGGGAGAAAGGAGACGACTACATATATCGAGAAGTTATCGTCAGCGAGACAGAGGATACTACCGCCAAAAGGCAAGTAGAACAGGCTTCTGCCAGAGCCATGCGCGACACCTTGCTTGCCGATACAGACTGGACGCAACTCAAGGACACCAGTCTGGATGACCAAGCCATGGTCCACTGGCAAGGATATCGTCAGGCACTCCGAGATGTGCCACAGCAAGCTGGCTTCCCTCTCGCTGTTGAATGGCCTGAAATGCCGAGAATCGAATAAGAAAACGCCCCGAAACACAAGCTTTCGGGGCGAAATTCACTCTTATTTCAACAGTCTACAGGCCACCATCAAGCCACATCTGCTGAACGATATCCGTCAATGCAATAATAAGCGGATCACTTTCCCGGTTTCTAGCATAAGAAATACTGAGGGTAAGTGACAAAGCTGGCCCAACAGGACAAATCACAGCATTGCCAGCCTTGACCATGGCGTCCGCATCAAACTGCTTAAGGAGAGAAAGTCCTTTCCCGGCTGCCACGAATTGACGCAACACATCTTCAGAGTCGGCTTCAATATAATCTTCCATTTTGATGCCGGAGTCTTCAAAGGCACTTTCAACAATTCGCATAAAGGGACAATCCAACGTAGGCTTGATCCACGGCATCGCCGCCAGCTCTTCTATGGACTTGCCCTCTACCTGAGCGGCCCACGATGAAGGAGAGACAATCTTTACCGGAATGTCCTGCAATTGAGTGGACGAGACCTCTGCATAAAGATTCTCATAAAAGAAAAATCCTGCATCAAGCTTGCGATCTCGCACTTCCTTGAGAATCGTCATGGAGGAAGACTGCCGAATTTTTAGGTTCAACTGGGGATGCGCATCAGACATCCGGGAAATAAGCTCTGTCACTCGCAGAAAATCCGGGTCCGTATTGATGGCAATAGTCAAATCCCCTGTCAGCTCTTCCTTGTAGGATTTGGCCTGATTGACCATATCATCCGCTGCCGAGAGAATAGCATCAGCCTTGAGCTTGAGCCCTTTGCCCGCTTCAGTCAGCTGCATTCCGCGCGGAGTACGTAAAAAAAGTGGAACATCAAGTTCTTCTTCAAGGGCCTTGATATGAGCACTTACTGCAGGCTGACTGGCAAAAATACGTTCTGCAGCCTTAGTCAGATTACCTTCTTCTGAAACAACCACAAAAGTCTTGAGCTGATATAATTCCACGCTATACGCCCCACTGCTCACGAACAACGGCAATCAGTGCACCGATAGCCGGATTGTCTGCCTGAGTTTTGCGGAACACAAAATTTACTTCCACCTGATGTTGTCCCACAAGAGCACATGGAGCGGCCTCTTCGGCCTGAAGCATGGTTTCCGCCTCATCTTCACGGACTAAAGCCAGGGCTTTTCCTTCCACAATCAAGGGCCGGATGACCTCTTCGGAATCCGCACCAATAGTCTGTGCTGGAGAAATGCCGTGCTTCTTGAAGATACTGAGCTGCAATTCACGAAATGCAGAATGGCTGGCAGGGATGACCCAGGTGAACTTGGACAATTCTGCGGCATCCCCCTTGGCAAGCCGCTCACGCCATTTGTATGCACCCATGATGGAATATTTGGGTTTAGCAAGCTTAATTGATTCGAGATCGCCATATGGATTACCGGAGAAAACAAATCCAGCATCCAGCTCTTTGGCTCGAATTGCAGAGAGAATTGGCCCGGATGGAGATTGAAGCAGCATCAAGTTGAGCTTGGGGAATTGCTCTGTCATGTCCTCGATAAGTCTGCTTACCTTCAGATAATCAGGATCGGCACACAGGCCGAGAGCGACTTTACCAGTAACCTCTCCTTGAAGCGTCACGGCTCTGGCCTGAAGCTTGTCGGTGGCAGCCAGCACTTCGATGGCATCCCCGATAAGCTCACTCCCGGCGGTGGTCAGCTCCACACCGCGCGGCGTGCGATGAAAAAGCTGTACGCCCAGTTCTTGCTCCAAAGCCTTGATATGCGCACTTACCGCAGGCTGAGTAGCGTGCACGCGCTTGCCTGCACGAGTAAAATTGCCAACCTCTGCCACAGCCACGAGTGTTCTCAATTGGTAGAGTTCCATGGCGAGCAGCCTATTATTATTTTACTCAGGGAGCAATCAGGAATCCTTATGACGGCCCTCAGGCATTATTATTGGATGGTTGTGGCCCCTTCTGCGTATTAGATCATTGTGTGCAGCGAAGCACACGGGGCAAAACAAAAAAGAGGAGGAAGCATGATCAAAGGTAAAAGCGCACTGCAATGGGGTTGCTATCTGTTTGAAGCTGAAACACCTGAGACAACCTGTGCCTACAAGCCGTTTGGTGTCGTAAAGACATTCTTCTGGGTTGGCATGTCCTTCCTCATGGCCGTTGGAGTCAGCAGCCTTACATAACATTTCTATTATAGTGAATCGTTCGACTTTCTCCCCTGTTATGCCGAACGATTCGATGAAACGGCACGCTTCCTCTCCCATGAAGCGTGCCGTTTTTTCATGCCTAACGAACACGATTTAAGCCTGTCCCGTAATCATCTCAAAAGATAAGCTCCGCAATTTCATATAGATTATTCAAGCGAAGGGGCATATACATTGCAACGGAGCATCGCATGAAACATTCCCTGACTTACGTATACACTCTTCTCATTACCAGCATGGCCCTTTGGGGTGGAACTTGGGTCGCAGGACGCGTCCTGGCACAATCCATCAACCCCATGCCCGCGGCATTTTTACGATTTCTGATGGCCTCTGCCATGCTCATATTCATGTGCTGGCGATCCCAAGGACGTATGCCTCGCTTGGAACGAAAGCAGATTCTCCCTGTCGCTTTTCTCGGACTGACCGGAGTTTTCACCTACAGCTATTTCTTCTTTACAGGCCTCCAGACTATCGCCGCTGGCCGTGCGGCTTTGATCGTAGCCAGCATCCCGGTCTGTATCTCCGTGCTTTCTGCCATATTCTACAAAGAGAAGTTCGGCCCTGTTCGCATCATCGGAGCTCTGACTTCACTGATAGGTGTGTCCGTAGTTATTGCAGACGGCAGCCCGCTGGCGTTGCTCTCTGGTGGTGTCAGCCGAGGTGACTTCATGATTCTTGGCTGTGTAGCAAGTTGGACAGCATACACACTCGGTGGACGCTCGGTGATGAAGACAGTCTCACCTCTCACAGCTGTAACGTGGTCCTCGATTTTCGGCACTGTGCTCCTCTTTCCGGCCGCACTGGCTGACGGCCTCATAGCAGATGTAGTCCGCGCCCGCGCAATTGACTGGGTATGCATCATCTATCTCGGCGTCCTTGCAACCGCCCTTGCCTACTTCTGGTATTATCAAGCCATCACGACCATCGGGGCATCCCGCGCTGGGATATTCATCAATACAGTCCCAGTCTTTGCCGTTGTCATGGGATTCCTCCTGCTTGGAGAACCAATCCACATGACTCTCCTTCTCGGAGGCGGCATGGTTGTAACCGGCGTGTACCTGACAAACAGATCCTAAAGGCTTATTCTCACTCCCGCCGAGCCTTTCACAACATGCGGCATTGTCCGCTGTAAATATCCTTGACCCCATTCTCCCCCTCACGCACCATGCGAACACATTGGAGGAACCATGGAAGATCGCATAGAACGCCTTGAAAATTTAGTATCGCTACAAGACCGTACCATCGAGAAGCTGAGTGACAGCATCTATGACCAACAGCAGCAAATCACCGATCTGGAACGATTGATAGAACGCCTGGCCGGAAAGCTGCGTGAACTTGACGCAAGCGTGGACCAGGGAAGTGGCCCCGAAGCACCACCACCTCATTACGGCAGCTAATACAATCGTCACTTATCGAAACAACCACAAAGACTTAAAATAATGAATAAATTATCCGCAAAAGAAGTTATCGACATCATGGGTCTGCAGCCCCATCCTGAAGAAGGTGGCTTCTTCATAGAGACACATCGATCTAAAGAAATACTGGGAGTCGCAAACCTCCCCGGTCGATATAATGGAGACCGCTGTCACTCCACCGCCATATACTATTTGCTTACCCCAGATACATACTCGCACATGCACAAACTAGAATCAGACGAAATATTTCATTTCTATGCTGGTGATCCATGCGAAATGGTTCAACTACATCCAGACGGCAGCGGAGAAACAGTACTCCTCGGCAACGACCTGATTGCAGGCCAACGCCCGCAAATACGAGTCCCAAAGTCAAGCTGGCAAGGTATGCGTCTGCTACCGGGCGGAGACTTCTGCCTCATGGGATGCACCGTAGCGCCCGGTTTCGAATTCGTGGACTATGCTCATGGAGCACGGAATGCCCTCGTCACCCAATGGCCTGAATTTGAAGAACATATTACAAGGCTGACTACTTAGTTCTTCTAAGAGGACGACCTCCCGCTCCGACAACCCATCTTTCGGCTCCCAAAAGGCTCAACCCCAGTTGCTCCATGCAATTGGGGTTTGTTGCGTCCATAGAATATGTGTCAACGGTAAATATTACTCTATTAGCGCCCGTTTTCCCCCCTCCCACACCCATTTTCCGTTTTCTCCCAAAACCACCCTTATGCTCCTAGAAATTAATTTTTAACAGGAGGATTAAATTATGGGAGGAGGAGCAGTAGCGCTTGTATCTTCTGCAATTGGAATGATCGCAAGTACGTCTTCACAAAAAGGACCTTCGGATCAATCATCGAGACAGCATGAACGACTGAAGGCCGAACGTGAAGCGCAGGAAGAAAGCCAACGAAAAAGAGAAGCTGATGATCGCAAGCGGGAACGGGACAAGGTTCTGGATGCCCGAGCCATTGAGAAAAAACGATTGGCAGAGCAGGATTCCGGGAAAACCACTTTAGTCAATGGCGGTGCAGGCTTACTCACCGATCCGAAAGTGAAAAAGAACGGTCTCAAAGAGAAGTTCGGAGAGTAGATATGGACAAGACAGAACTTGCCCGATCCCTCCTCACCCGATTCAAAGGACTGGAGGAAACCCGACAGCCATGGGTGTCCTCTTGGCAGGAGCTCTCGGAATACATGCTGCCACGCAAAGGCAGCTTCACTGACACTTCCAGCACGATGAGCCGGGGCCGAATTGGAGATGCACACATCTTTGACTCCACCCCCATGCATGCGTTGGAACTACTTGCTTCCTCACTCGGAGGCCTGCTGACCAACCCTGCAATGCCTTGGTTTGATATACGGACGCGGACATCTAATGCTGGAGATGATCGCGCTGTACGAAACTTTCTGCAGCAGGCCCGCGAACGCATCAGCGCTCTATTCAATAGTGAGACATGCGGCTTCCAAACCAATGTTCATGAACTCTATCTGGATATAGCACTGCTCGGAACAGCGGTAATGTATGTGGAGGCAGATCCGCAAACCGTGGTGCGTTTTTCAACCCGCCCGTTGGGCGAAGCCTATGTAGCTGAATCCGCACGCGGCGTGGTGGACACGGTATACCGAAAATACCAGATCACAGCCCGACAGGCGTTCCAGGAATGGGGGCCAGCATTATCCGATGCCGTGAAGAAAAAGGCTACAGACAAGCCAGACGAGAAGGTGGAGATATTGCATGCAGTATTTCCTCGAACAGATCGCGACCCCTTCGCCATTGGTGCAGCCAACTTCCCGTTTGGTTCAATTTATATGGAAGTCGCAACGGAAACAGTTCTGGAAGACTCCGGCTTTCTGGAAATGCCGTACCTTGTTCCACGCTGGGCCAAAGCCGCAGGAGAGACTTACGGCCGAGGACCGGGACAGACCGCACTGTCTGATACCCGAGTGCTCAACGCCATGGCTCGTACCGCACTGATGGCTGCCGAAAAGATGTCCGACCCGCCGCTCATGGTGCCGGACGATGGTTTCCTTGGTCCGGTTCACTCTGGGCCAGGCGGACTCTCTTATTATCGAGCAGGTTCATCTGACCGTATCGAACCATTGCCCATTCGCGTGGACCTTGTGGCCACAGAAAAGATGATGGAACAACGGCGAATATCCATCAAACGGATCTTCCTTGGCGACCAGTTAACCCCGGAAGGTCCGGCAGTCACGGCCACAGAGGCGGTTATCCGACAAAGTGAGAAAATGCGTGTTTTAGGACCGGTGTTGGGTCGCTTGCAAACAGAGTTCCTAAGCCCCCTCATCCACCGTGTTTTTAACATCATGCTTCGTGCAGGCGCATTGCCTCCGTTTCCAGAAGGGCTCAACCCAGATGACATCGAAATTCGGTACACCTCTCCAGTTGCCCACGCACAAAAGCAGTACGAGGCACAAGGGCTTTCGCAGACCATGCAATACCTCGCGCCCATTGCTGGCAATGGCGACCCATTCGGCGTCATGGACAACTTCGATACGGACAAAGCGACTCGCCATGTGGCCGACCTATTCGGAACCCCGGCAGTATACCTGAAGCCGGAAAAAGAAGTCGCGGCTTCTCGTGCGCAGAGATCTAAAACACAATCCATGGCTCAAACCGCGCGAACAGTGACGGAGATAGTCTCTATTGCCAAGCTCGTTTCAGAAATCGACACAGCTCGCCCCAGTCTCCTGACGGACCTCTGGTCCATGCTGGTGGGTGGAGAAAACTCCGAAGAACCAACAATGCAAAGCAATGAGCCTCACCCCCCTGAAACATCCGAAGTATTTGCACCAGCGCCAGAGACCCCCACTACAACTGAAGGGGTAACCAATGCAGATTAAACCTCTTGAGCTACACCGCGCGTACAAGCGCTTCTTTGAAACCAAAGATGGAGAAATTGTCATGAATGACCTGGAGCAGCGAGGCTGCTTCCTGCGCTCGACATTCTCCACAGACCGAGGACGGACCGAATTTAACGAAGGCCGCCGCTCGGTAATCCTGCATGTGAAGCACATGCTCGATGAAACCAACTTCATTCACAAGGAAACGACATCATGAATATCAATAACGAACAGAAATGGCAGAAGACCCTCCCCGAAGAATGGCTTGTTAAGCAACTTGATGAAAACGGCGCAGAGAGAGAAATCCGTCTACGCGATCATCCAGCCCTGCAGAGCTACAAAACCAAAGATGAAGCCGTAAAAGCTTTGGTCCATGCTCAACGCATGCTCGGTAAAACCCCCGAAGGTTATGTGCGCATCCCGGATGACAAGGACGATGAGGAGCAACGTAGTGCATTCTACGCAGCCCTTGGTCGTCCCGAGATAGCAGATGGATACCAATTACCTGAAATGGAGCTCCCCGAAGGATATGAGGTCAAACAGGCACTCATTGCAGGCTTCAAGGAAGCAGCCCATTCTCTCGGGCTGACACCGCCACAAGTAGAAGGCTTGTACCAATGGTTCTTGCCCATGGTGCTGGACACCCACCACTCCCTGGAGGCCGATGCATGTAAGCATCGCGATGCAGAGCTGGAGTCCTTACGCTCTGTACACCGAGCCGATACCCCCCGAATGCTCGACACTGCCCTTCGTGCAGCCGAGGCCATTGGTGGCAAGGAATTGCTCCATGCCCTCGACACAACCCGCGCAGGTGACCACGCCGCCGTAATCAACGCATTTGCCAAGATCGCCCCGCTGGTCCTCGAAAGCGGCTTACGCGGCACAGGCAATGGCTGGGGAGAAGAGCTCTCCCGTGAAAAACTTCGAGAAATGATGAAAGATCCGCGCTACCACGATCCGTCCAAACGTGATCCCGAGTACGTAAAAACAGTCCGCAAGGGTTTTGAAACACTTTATCCTGGCGACTACGTCCCCGGCAGCCGCATCTAGGCAGCCCATGAAATACGGGCCGGAAAGGTGATAGCCTCCGGCCCACACTTGCGGGGTGCTTCGCGAGCGCTGTTCTCTTTCTTTAGAAGTAGCAATGATTCCCGTTTCGCGTGTTTTTTGTTGGAGGGGCGGCTATTTAATGGTAGACAACCAGACTAAGACAATTAACTAATCATACTGATGGATTATTAATCAAAACTTATCCATGCATAAATATCTACTAGCCATTATCCTCTGGACTCTGACGGGCAGTCTGTCGCTAGCTGGTGAAGTCCTTGTCGACAATATTCCCACTATCGTCGTTGACGCTTACAATCCTCCGAATATGTATCTTCACGATGATAAAGCCGCAGGATTGTACCCGTTGCTCCTGAACGCTGTGTTTGCGCGCATGGGAGAGGATATCAAGGTTAAAGCTCTTCCGTGGAAACGCGCTCTGGCCATGGGAGTTCAAGGGAGAGCCGGAGTTGGGGGTATTTACAAGACCAAGGAAAGGCTCAAGACATACGACTATTCAGAACTGGTTTATAATGAACTCCTACTTGTTTTTGTTCGACGGGGTAGCCAATTCAACTTTGCCACCATGGAAGACCTAAAGGGGAAAAACATCGGTGTGATTATGGGGTGGTCGTACGGCATCGAATTTGACCAAGCCAAGGCGAACGGGCTATTCTTGGTTGAAGCAGTCAATCGCGATTCTCTGAACTTTAAGAAATTATCCGAGGGTCGATTGGATTGCGTTGTAGCTTCCAACGAAAGCGCTCTCTATGAAATATCACGCAACAATTTCGACAATATCGTAGCGTTGGACAATCCTCTTCTGATCAACCCGACTTATCTCGCCTTTGCCAAACAGTCCGACAAAACGGAGTTACTCGCGCGATTCAATAAGGCGTTGAAGGAGATGAGAGAAGAAGGAGAATACAAACAGCTCATCAGTGAGTTCATTCATCACATTGAGCTTGAAACCGGTGGAACTCTCCGACCATAAAACCGGATTTAGGCTACTTGTTCGAGTAATACTTCAAGTTATTGCGCGCACCAGGGTAAGCGGCATCCAATGAAAGCACTCGCTCAAAATCGGCAACAGCCTTTGCGTGCTCGCCCATCTCTCCATACGAACAACCGCGATTATACAATGCTTTGGTACTGTTTGGTGCAACTTGCAAAGCCACGCCATATGCTCTGATCGCATCGGAATAGCGCCCCAAAATATGAAGCGCGTATCCTCGTCCGACCAGTGCCTTCACTTCCATGACAACATCTTGAGCACCAGCCTGAGAACGAGTAAAATACAGTACGGCCTGTTCGTATTCACCGAGCTTGAGATAAGCAAACCCAAGCGCATAACTCGCTCTGGCATCATTGGGATCATATTCAACAACTCGAACAAGATGAGTTACAGCGGCCTCAAATCGACCAGTGCTGATGTACTCAAGACCTCGCTCATAATCTTCTTCCGGAGAAAGCTGCGCAACCATCTCCACCAAAGGAACGGGCGCAGAAGCATCATGAGTTTTGGCAGTCGGGGATAAAATCGTGTCTGATTCAGGGGCAGCGCACTCTTCTGCATCAGGACCATTCTTTGCCTGTGTGTTGTCCACAACAGGGTGCACTTGGAACACGCATGCACCAAGCAATAGGATAAGGAGAATGGCTGCGACCCGTTTCATTCCGGTATCACTCACAATTACAGAGTTTTGACGCCAACACACAAATTTGCACAATTAGTGCCATTTTACATTTCTTAGGTGTTCTGTGCAAGGTGACTGAACAAACCAGCAGCCCTGTCGGCTTGACACAACCCTTCTTCCCATACACAAGAGACGCCATGCAGAATCTCATTGAGCTGAATAAGAATGACCTCGAAGCCTTTGTAGCAGAGGATTTGAAACTCCCCCGCTTCCGGGCGGAGCAGATATGGCAATGGCTGTGGCAGAAACGTGTCAGCAACATCGACGGCATGACCAACCTGTCCAAGCCTCTCCGCGAAAAACTCATGACCATGGCGAATATCGTCTGGCCTGAGATCGCCAAAGTGCAGCAGTCGAAAGATGGAACCATCAAGCTGCTGCTGCGGCTTACGGACGGCAAGCTTATCGAAACAGTCCTCATCCCCATGCAGGATCGCTACTCACAATGCCTGTCCACTCAAGTGGGCTGCGCCATGGCGTGTACCTTCTGCAATACGGGCAAGCTCGGATTCGAGCGAAATCTGACCTATGGTGAAATCATGGGCCAGATTCTCGTTGGTCGGCAATATCTGGAAGATCACAAGAGAAACCCGCTCAAGAATCTCGTATTCATGGGCATGGGTGAACCGTTGCTCAATCTCGACAACCTGCTCAAGGTCCTCAATGACCTGCCCTGTGAGCGTGGCCTTTCTCTCTCCTGGAGACGCTCCATGGTTTCCACCGTCGGATTCCCCGACAAGCTCAAGATTCTCGGCGACCTGGAAGTGGCGCTGCCCGCTATTTCCCTGCACGCTCCCACTCAGGAACTGCGTGCCCAGATCATGCCCAAGGCTGCCAAGGTACATCTTGATGACCTCATGGCCAGCCTCAAGCAGTACCCCATGCGTAACCGCGAACGCATAACGTTCGAGTACTTGATGCTCAAAGACGTCAACGACTCTCTGGAGCAAGCAGACCAGCTCGCCCGACTCGTTGACCGCAGGAAAGGCAAAATTAACTTGATTGCCTACAACGAGACCGAAGGGATGCCCTACGGTGCGCCAGATCGTGCCAAGGTTGAAGCCTTTGAAAAGCGTTTATGGGATCATGGTTTGACCGCCTTCATCCGTCGTTCCATGGGATCAGACATCAAGGCTGCATGTGGTCAGTTGAAGGCAGAGACTCAAGACTAAGAGCCGCTTTGCGGTTGGTCTACAACACCCCTCCCAGGACGCTTCTCAGCGGGGACTTAAGGTGAGGCCTTAAGAATCCGAGTGCATCTTCAACGAGATCAGATCTCTTATTCTTTCTAGGATAATTGTTTGTAGAGTTTCGTGTAGTCCGCAACCATGCGGTCTGCGGTAAATCTTTTTTGGCCTAGCGAAAAAGCATTGTGACCAAGGTCCCGACTCATGCTTGGCTTGGAGAGAAGTTCGACTGCCGCTTCGACAAGCCCCTTCCCATCGTTCGGTTCCACAACTCGTCCCGTTTCCCTATCGGCGATTTGTTCCGGAATACCGCCTACGCCGTAAGCAACAGGAGCAAGCCCTTGGCTCATGGCTTCGAGGATAACGAGCGAATGGTTGTCTGCCTGCGTTGGATAGAGCAGTACGTCCGCCGCAGCCATAAGTAACGCCAACCGCTCTCGTTCCACATAAGGCCAGATAACAAGATCTCCATCCTCACGCCCGGCAGTGTCCCCGCCAGCCGCAAAACAGAGAGCTTCAGGAACCCGTGACTTGATCGCCTTCCAGATTGCCCGCCAATTCTGACCGGACTTGTACACCGCCCCCATACCGCCATGTGCGGCAAAAATCGCTACCCGTGCAGCCGGATTAATACCAAGCTGCTGACGTGCTTCCGACTTACGCATGATCCGTTTTGGCCATGGAATACCATTGGGGATAACTTTCACAGATCGAAACAGATGAGTCTTGGCAAGGCGGGCCAACCAACGCGATGGAGCAACAAGGATTGGGTCCAGATCGTCGATCAAGTTATGCTTGTACTTTCGCAGGCCTTCGGAATCAGGAAATTTTCTAGGGCAGGGATTGGCACAATCCGCATCAAGAGTAACGCACCCCAAGGGGTACGGGCACCCCCCGGTGAAAAGCTCACAATCATGCATGGTGATGACAGTTTGCTGTCTTGGCAACAATGGCGCCAAAAGCCCGGGCCAATTGCCTGTACAGTGAATGTGGGCGATATCCCCGGCATTCAGTGATGGCCCGAAAGTCTCCGGTTTGGTGGCAGCACCATCGTTAACGGCCCCTAGCTCAAATGTCAGCCGAGACTCCGCACCCTGCGCAGTCAGCCCGTCAACAATGAGTCGGGCCACGCGTGTGGCACCGCCACTATTCTCAAGGCCGGTATGATGAACGATGGTAGGTAGGCTCAATCTCTAGTCCTCCACCGTCTCCATATCGAGAACCATGTTCACAAGATCCTCGTCATGTTTATCCGGAACGACAACAAAACCGAATTTCTTGGACAGCCCTTGCATGGCCTTGTTCTCGACCATGGTCTGCCCTGTCAATTCATGGGTGCCTCGTTCCTTAGTGTAGCGAATTCCCTTCTGAAAGAGCATTGACCCAAGCCCCTCACCTTTCTGATCCGAGCGGACCACAATGGCAAACTCCGCCTCGGAATTGTCCGGCGTGGTGTTGGTACGCATGACGCCGAGGGTTTCAAGCTTACCTTTTTCATCCGGTGCAGATGCAATAAAAGCCATCTCGCGATCATAATCAATCTGAGTGAATCGAGCGATATCCTTATGGTCAAAGTCGCGTTGAACCACGCCAAAGAAGCGCAAGCGAAGATCTTCGTCTGACAGGCTCGCCAAGAAAGCGCGATGCGTCTCTTCATCTTCGGGACGGATGGGACGAAGCGTGACCTGACGCCCAGTCTTAAGCGTGACACATTCTTCCAACTCACGTGGGTACGGGCGAATCGCGAGACGATCTTCTCCGACACCTTCGAATGGCGCGACACCGATCTTACCACCTAAAGCAAGCACACCTTCGGAATCAGCATAGAGTGGGTTGAGGTCGATGGATGTGATCTGTGGCACATCAATGAACAGTTGCGAAATCTGAATAAGAGTCAGGCATATATCGTCAACATCAACTGGCAATTGAGACGGCGTCCCTTTGAGCAAAGTGGCAATACGGGTACGGCCCACTAACTCTTTTGCCAGACTCATGGAGAGCGGAGGCAAAGTCAGTGCAGTGTCTTGAATCATTTCCCGCGCCATGCCGCCATGACCAAAAGCCAGAACCGGACCAAACACGGGATCCACATTGGCAGAAATAAAGAGCTCATGCGCACCGGGACGACGTCCCATCTTCTGTACAGTAAATCCCTCGATATACGCATCCGGGCGTTCTCGAGTACAACGAGCCAAAATGGAGGCTGCGCCTTCCCATACTCGTTCCGGGGTTTCCAGATCGAGCAGTACGCCGCCAACATCAAAGGGCTGAGGAATCTGCGGACTACGCAGTTTTAACGCAACAGGGTAGCCAAGCTCATCCGCGGCAATAACCGCTTCTTTGGCAGACACTGCGATACGTGTTTCCACCACAGGAACACCATAAGCCGCGAGAAGACTCGTCGCTTCCGGCTCTGTCAAAGACTCGCGGTCCTCACTGAGAGCCTTTTCTACTATAGCCCGAGCCGAGCTAGTGTCCGGGAAAAAGTCCGTTGGCAGCGAGTCCGGTGTCTCAATGAGCATTTCCTGATTTCGCAGATACTCAGCCATATAAAGGAATGCACGCACTGCGTGAGTGGGAGTATCGTATGTCGGAATATCCGCTTTACGAAACACCTCGCGAGATTCTTCTGCTGCATCCGAACCAAGCCATGCTGTCAGGACCATGCGCTTGACCCGTTTCAAAGAGTCACGCAGGGCCTCGGCCACCTCTACATCAGGCTGTGCTGTCCACGGCACGTGCATAACCAGAATGCCGTTGGAATTCTTGTCCTTGAGGAGCAACTTCAACACATCGGAATATTCTTTGCCGTCCGCATTGAACGGAATATCGACCGGATTGGAACGAGACCACTTCTCCTTGCCCAAAACCTTATCAATTGCCTCAACCGTTGCTTCGGACAACTCGGCAAGCTCTCCGCCACCATCTAGTAGGCGATCGGCGGCCAGAATTCCGGCACTCGTTCCATTGGTGAGGATAGCGAGCTTTTTACCGTACACATGACGAGGCGTACCCAGTGTCTGGGCAGCATCAAACAGCCCATCAATATTCTTTACGCGGAGCATCCCTGCGCGACGAAAAGCCACATCATAGACCTCGTCAGCTAATTGGTGATCCCCAGTCTCTCTGAGCTTGAGATCGCCCAAAACGGTATCAAGGGCCTGACCAGGACGGATGACAAGCACAGGTTTATTACGTGAAGCTGCACGGGCTGCGGACATAAATTCACGCGCGTCTTTAATGGACTCGACGTAAAGCATAATAGAGCGGGTGAGCGGATCCGAGCCAAGATAATCAAGGATATCGGCAAAAGTTACATCAATACGACTTCCCAATGCTATCATGTGGGAGAAGCCTATGCCTTTGGCCAGTGCCCAATCCAAAACCGTGGCGAACAGAGAATCCGACTGCGAAATAAATGCGACTTTACCCGGAGGCACATCCGAGTGCGCCAGTGAGGCATTCAAATTCAACGAAGGAACCATGAAGCCCAGAGACTTCGGCCCGATGATACGAATATCCGGCGTATTGGCAATTTTGAGAATTGTGGATTTGATGTCGAGTCGTTCTTCCAAACTCATGGAAGCGAAACCGGACCCCATAAGTACGGCACCACGCGTACCTCGCTCCTTCAGAGAATGGATAATCTCCGGCACCTCATCGAGAGGAGAACAAACAACGGCGAGATCAGGCACCTTGGGCAGATGTTTGACCGAAGGATGGGTCAAAACTCCTGCGATGGCTTCGGCAGTATTGGATACCGGCATGACCGGCCCCATGAAACCACCTGCCATGATGTTGCGCATGACAATATTGCCTGCGTTCTGCGGGTCATTGGTTGCACCGATAACAGCCACGGACTTTGGCTTGAACAGATATTCGAGATTGATGACGCTCATTTATTCCCCGAAAAAGTTGAGTATGCTGGGCGATTAGGAACGGTACCTTTTTTTATAAGGACGATGCAACCGGAATGGCAGAATAATACCTGAAAGAGTGCAGATCTGTGAAGTGCGGCCAGGTGCACAAACAAATCGCTCCTTACCCCCACTCAAGAATGCGTAAGTATAACTGACACCTTCTACTTCACCACAAAACATATCCGCTAGCCCCCTGGCATTATTACAAGATAATAATGGCCTTTGGCCTCATGCGGTCTTATATTCTTAGTATGAAATCGTTCCTATCTACACTCATTCTTCTAGTCTGCCTAACTACGGTGGATGTGCATGCAGCCACCCTTCGCGTGGTGACCTTATATGCACCTCCCATGGCGTTTGAAGAGCGTGGAGAAGTTGTCGGCCTTGCTGCCGACCTCGTCAGGAAAGGACTCACCCGCATGGGGCATAACGTAGAAATCTCCATCGTCCCATGGACTCGCGCAATCTTCATGACCCGCCATGGCGATGCTGACGCCATCTTCTATGCTGTCAAAAACAAAGAGCGAGAAGCATGGTTCCATTACCCCGAGGAACACCTTGTCAAAGAGACTACAGTTCTCCTAAAACGCGCAGGCTCCTATATGGGGTGGAACAGCGATGAACAAGATTACTCAAGAATCAGACTTGGCACCGGGCGAGGGTACTATTATGGACCAAAACTAAACAAATTCCTTGAAACAACGCCCTTCAGCGCCGTGGAAGAAGCTACATCCATAGATCTGAATTTTGCCAAACTGAAGGAAGGACGCATCGACCTCTTTCTGGCGGACTTGTATCTTGTTAAATACTTCATGCGCACGCACAATCACAATGAAGCTGTAGAAATTGTTCCGAACAATGATGGGACACCTTTGATACTGGATTCCGTGAAATCATATCTGGCCTTTTCCAAGACAACCATGCCTGCAAGCATCGCCGAAGAGTTTTCGCAAGAACTCAGCCAAATGAAGAAAGACGGCACGTATGAGAACATTATTTCTCAATATCGTTGATGATGCCTAAAGTTCCTTTCACGATTAGCCGATAACAACTTTTGAGGGACGTAACGACTCATCAAGGGGTAACTCAATGGTTTATGAATCAAGCTTGGCAGCTAAAAGCACACAATTTTCCGACTCCATGCAAGTTCGGCCCGCACCGACTGTAGAGAAAACTACAGAGGAAAACGGACAGGACTCCAAAACGCCTGAACAAAGCGGCGACATGGTTTCCATTTCCAAAGAAGCACGCGCGCTGGCGGCACCAGAAAAGCAGGAAACTTCTCTTGAGATGAAGAAGAAAGATGATAGCAAAAAAGATGAAAGCGCTATCATAAAAATGCTCAAAGAGCGCATCGAAACACTTGAGAAAGAAATCCAGGAACTGAAAGATGGCGATCTTCCCGAAAAGGAAAAGAACAAGCAGGTCATGGACAAACAATCTCAGCTCACGGATCTCCGCGATCAATTAACTAAAGCCCAAGCAGAAGAACTCAAGGCTCAAGGCATGTCCGCAACAGGCGGCACTAGGGCAAATGGAGCAGGCAACAGCGTCGCCAGCTTCTAGAAAGACAAAGAAACAGCATAAGAAAAGCGCGGCAGGCATCCTGTCGCGCTTTTCTTATGCCTGTTAATCAATCACGCAAAGAGGCAAGATCATTAGGCGGAGCTTTGTGCCATGGCGACGAGGTCAGAGCCAAATCGTGGCCAACTTTGAATAGCTTTTTCATGTACACAGGACTGAACATTTCGTCTGATTTCTCATCGAACGTCGAAGGAATGAAAGTGAGGTTGTAATCAACGCCATCACGATTGGCCGTGGCGTACATCCGATACAAATCACCGATCCCCTGATTCCGAATCAATCCAACCATAGCACGAGAGGCTATAGCATCAAGACTGGGGTCCACCTGAATCCCTTGTGAAACGAGAGCGTCATTGCGAATGATATACAAAGACATCTTCCGGTCATCCTTCATTTTGGCCATAACTTCGCCCAACCGGAGCGATGGAGGATATGAGAACACTTGATTTGTCACGCCGCCATCCACATGCATCTCATCATACTTCTGCCCGTCAACCTCCACAGAGAAATATACTGGCGGAAATACTACCGGGATGGACGCTGAAGCTAAGATAACATCTCGAATCAATTGACGAGCAGCTTCGTTTTGATACTGAGCAATAGCGCCAATATCCCAATATACAGGCCGCATTTCATCCAGATTGGTGGTGCCGATGAAAAGGCGTCGACCTTGACGATGAGCCTCACCAATTTCATCAATGACCTTTGCAGTCACATAGGTATTGAGCTGCCTACGCAACGGCTCAGTACTCATGAGCGAATCCCCGGCCAGCGCCGATCCGATAGGGCGATACTCCGCAATATCTTCAGTGGTAAATGTAGTGTAAAATAACTTGGTCAGATTATCATATTTCGGCCCAAGAAAAGCGAATGGGGCAATCAACGCACCAGTTGAAACCCCTGTCACCACCGTGAAATTGGGTCGATCTCCACGAGCTGACCAGCCTGTCAGAAAACCCGCTCCAAAAGCACCATCAGCTCCGCCGCCCGAGATGCTCAAAAAAATCAGATCTCCATCGGTATCAAAAGACACACCATCTTTTGCCCACTCCTCTGCAAGAGCGTCCGTATCTTTGAAAGAGGTATCGCCATAGAATCGGATTTCACTAAAGTCCGGCAGATTCGCTTCCTGATGAAGCTCAATCGGCAGAGCATTACGAGCGACGCCACATCCCGACACAAGGAGCAGAAGTAGCAACAATGAAAGAAGAGAAAATACGGAATTGATTCGATGCAGCATAACGGAATTGGGATTAGAGGGTTGTTGTTGAAGAAAGCCTAACAAAACCCCGTCTAGTGTCCACCCCATTCATGGGGGGGGGGGGAGGAAGCGGCAGGAGCGGTTCACAAGTTGGTGATATTTGAAAGTTGAAAACCCCAGAGAGATATTCTGAGGTTTTCATTTACGCTATTTCATATTCCTTTCCACTCGCCTCTCAAGCAATAGCGATTTTATTGCTCCCACCAAAACTAACGCTATCAAGATGATGAAAAGCGTCACACTCAATCTCACATCACTCGTCATTATATATGATATCAAAGCAATAAGAAACGATATGACTGCTGCAATAACACTCGTCAGAATGGACTTCTTGTAGTCAGGCCTCACCTTACTTTGACTGGAAGTTCTTCTTGTAGGCATCTAATTCTCCTAGCTTCTTACGCAGTTCTCGCTCGTCCTCTGTGTCGAACACATCTAAATAACCTTCGCGCGCTGCGTCGATTTTCCATACTTTTGAATCATGCCCCTCATTGGTAGCAGAAGGTGAAATCATGTCTCCCAATGGAGCAGTTGCTAATCCAAGAATATTTGCTGTTGCTGTTGATATTTTCACAGTTTGTCTGACAAATTCAGCCCCAACGGTCGATGCCGTTGAAACGACGTCTCTCCAACCGAAGCGAACAAAACCGAGATCTCGGTAGTGGAGTCCGCCTGCAAAGCCGATGGGATGTTGTATTGACGGTTCAACGCCCAACTACACTATGTGGACAGTTGGGCGTTTGTGTTTATTATGGCGCCACTGGTATGTCTATTCATAGCTATTTTCGAATAGCACTCCATCCATATAGAAGGCTAAATACAACAATGACCCAACCAGTCCAAGGATAGATGGGCAATCGGCCCCAGGCGTTTCCTCCGTATATGATAATTTTAAAACCCCAACTAGCTAAGCATAGGCTTCCAAACACTTTGACCCACTTTACTTTCTTATTATCCATTTCTGAGCCTTGTTTATGAGCTGTTCAGTATTGACGGTTTCGCCTAAGGCAAAACCGAATAATCCTGGCCCGTTTGGAGTTGGGGGGCCTCCAGGCAGTGCCCCTGACACAAAATCACCAATAGCATTCCCTGTTTTAGCAAACTCAGGATTTTTGGAGATAGCTTCAATTTTGCCTCCAACAGCTTTGGCTGCGTCTTTCCCCTGTCTTATCAAGCTTGGTGCAATGGAACCAACAGAGCCTGCCTTGGCTTCACTAACTCCTGCCGGGGCTTTATCCCAAAGTTGACCAAGACCATCTCCAATTTCCGTCAATCCACCCCAGAAACCACCCTTTAATCCCAAAGGATCCACCCCTTTCACAGGGTCATCCAAACAGTACCCATACCAATCGCTATCACCGCCCGCATCACCCATGGGGTCGGGTGCGGTCCAGCGGCTGGTGAAGGTGTCGTAGTCGCGCCAGCCGAAACGAACGAATAGCCGCCTCGATAAGAAGTCCAAGGCGGCTATTTGTTATTGGTCTCTTTTACGAGATGGAGAACGAAGGAACCAAACTAGTCTTTTACATTTTTTTAGTCGCTGCTCTTAATCCATAATAGACGACTATCGAAATAGCTATTCCAGCTATGATACCAAACCATATTGATACAAGTCCAAATACTATTCCCGTTCCAACGATTTGGTGCCAATTCTTCATCGTCCATAATCCTCATTTACTGGCTTTTTATTATATGGCCAAACGTGTTTTAGTTTGAGAGTTTTCTTGATGGATTCATACGTGGAAGGAATACCTTCATCGTCCATTTTTTGTTTCAACCGTTTTATTCTTGTAATTTGATGCTTTGCAGTAGCGTTGCTATCACCGAACTTTTCAAGACGCTGTATCTCTTTGTCAGCCTCTTCTTTTATGATCCTTTCGGGGGACATCGGGTTAATCTGCTTATGCACTTTCTTTGTGCCTTGCTGTATCAACCAGTTAATAAATAACCCCAACGGGTCATTGCCATTCACCGGGTCATCCAAACAGTACTCATACCAATCGCTATCGCCTCCCGCGTCACCTCTGGGGTCGGGGGCAGTCCATCGGCTGGTGAAGGTGTCGTAGGCTCTCCAACCTGAGAGAAGTAAACAAAAAAGCCGCCCAGCCATAAAGGATGAGCGGCAATACTAGTCTTTCTTATTACGAGATCGCATAATCCATGGAACAACAATCCACACTATACCAGTAACAAGGCAAGCAGCACTGAACATTTCAGGAAATGGGATCAGAATATCATAATGAAACAACTCATTTTCACCAATACCCATGATACCCATAACAACCAAAATAATCCCTAAAACAATTTCAGCAGGCTTTATTCTCATTAGAGTTCCTTATTTTGACCCTTGTATTTATTGTATATCCATCTGGATCCACTCCCTGCATGCCCAGACACAGAAGGAGGAGGCGGGCCTGGATCAAAATAGCCAGAGGCAAAATCTCCCGCAGCCTTCGATCCTGTAACTATCTTATCCGGGTGCTGCAGTACTGTTCCCGCAACACTTGGTGCGACTTCCGCCGCCCCAGCTACGCCAACAATACCAGAGTTAATACCAATGACTTTCCCCATAGCGTCATGAACACCTTCGGTTGCAGTCGGCTTGTCTTTCCCATAATTGGGATCGGTCTTTTCTCCAAACCAATCTGCGATTTTAACCGTAGTGTATATATTTAATTACATTGCCTAAGGGCTAGAATTTCTTAGTTTTCTAAAAAGATATGCTGAAGAGAAAAGCCAAGCCAAACCAAGCAAGATAATTATGGTTAAAAGTAGATATAAAGCAACCGTGTAAAGTCTTATTGAAAAATAAAATAATACTAGCCCCCTCAATACGATGCGCGTTTATTTTATTCATCATGGTTATGGCGCAAACCCATTTACGCCCCAACACATAAAAATGAAGAGAGTCGACCCCAAGGGGGCAAAGCATATCAATCCTGCAACTATTATATAAGGGAGCAGGCCTTTAGGAGCTGGGCCGAACAACCAATAGATAAAACAACAAATCACCCATGGAACCGTTGGCGGCAAGGTGGACAGGTAGAAGTCAGTGGATTGGACAAACCAATTATCCCAGACATATGGAATGAAGGCTAACGGGAATAAAGAGATTCCCGCTAGCAATCTTATCAGCTCCTTCCTCTGTGAGGAAACTCTATTCACCAAACCACCAAATGGCTTTTTTTCTGAACCATTCAGATGCATTCTTGTCACCTTTAGCGGGAGGCTCCTCCCACCTTTTTGAATCCTCTGGCAATTGTCTCATGCTACTAAAATTGCCCGGACTTTATGCTAAGTCCGGGCATATATACTTTCTACTGTTCCTTTTGCTTCAATCGCCGCCTGACTTGATAGCAGGTAAGCAGTTGGCGAATAATGCTCGCAAATAAGCAAAACACGTAAGCCACAAACGCAAACATGCTAATTTCTGAATTACTAGTAAAAGCGAATAGAATTAGACACATTGCTATTCCGATCACAAGATAAAGCAGACCGCTTTTAGCAATATTTCCCAATGAATATTCTTTTTCGAGCTTACGAAGAGTCTTATCATTCATACGGTGCTTTCCCATAGCGATCCCTTGCAAGGATTGCATCTTCACTATCAAATACATCAAGCCAACCTTTGGCCGCAGCTTCTTTTTTCCAGAGAAGATAATCCTCTCCCTCATTAGCTTCTGCTGGAGATATCCAATCGCCTAATGGAGCTGTCAAAAGGCCAAATCCTGTTGCAACTTTAGGAGAGATTTTACCAACTTGCTTGAGACCTTCAACTCCAACGGTTACACCAGTGGAAACGACATCGCCCGTTGTAATGTCAAACAATCCTAGTGGGTCCACCCCATTCACCGGGTCATCCAAACAATACCCATACCAATCGCTATCGCCTCCCGCATCACCCATGGGATCGGGTGCGGTCCAACGGCTGGTGAAGGTGTCATAGTCCCTCCAACCGAAGCGGACAAAGCCGAGATCTCGGTCGTGCAAGCCGCCTGCGAAGCCAATGGGAATATGCAATTCAGGCTTGGAATCTTCAATTATTCCGCCAAATGGGTCATACAGGATTTCCTTTATCATGTTGCCGGTCTCGTCGGCAACCACGCGTAAGCTGCCGACCTGATCATAGTGGAGACTGAACTCAGAGCCGTCTTCTCGCTGCATGAGAGAGGGCGTCCGCTCCTCGCCGTTGTAGGCAAAACGATAGCCAGCATTGCCATCATGAAATCCGGCAAGACGAAGGAAGTCGAGCCATGCATAGGCTTCGACCAGTTCGCCGTTGCGATATTTTGCCGCGCGCTGCCCATTGTCGTCATGAAAGAAAGTAAGCGATATCCCATCATCTTCATTGATAGCTTCAAGCAGGCGATAATCGGGAGCATATTTGTACGTGGTGTATTTTCCACCGTTATTCCAGATGGAACGAAATCCAGCCTTGTCGTGGGTGTAACCATTGTTACCCGCACGTTGGAGGCGATTATCCACAGTATAGCTATAATGCCGCACCTGTTTGCCCGCAGTGCGGGGGAAGTAATCCTGTGATCGCCGCCCCTGCCTGTCGTAATGACATTGACAAACAAGACGACCATTCAGCTTGGCTTCACCAAGGCGACCTGCTTTGTCGTAGGCAAATGTCCACGTGAGCACCTTGCCTTTCACGGTTTCAACCTTCTCAATAATTCGACCGTTTCGGTCCTGTTTCAACTGATGATTAAACATCGAAAAACTCTCCTTAAATTTATTTGGAGAATCCTAGCCCCGGTTTTCGAGTAAAGGCGAAAACGGGTGAAATAGAGATGAAAACAGGCGAAAAAAGGAACAGATTCCTGCTTGACAGGTGTAAGAGAAATGAAGGGCATCCCGATTGTACAACCAATCAAACCCCATGCACCGTTCACGGGCAATCACGGCCATTTACCGACAGAATTTGATTCGTCACGCTCACCCAAACCGTTCACCGGGCGTTTTGGAACCGTTCACCTAAAAAAGATCTCACTTGTGCGAGACTTCCTATAGATGATAACCATCGAAAGCGGAACAAGTGTCCGCGACGCAGAGAGAAAAGAGAGAGGGTTGCGGTCCGCCTTTTGCGGGTTCCTCATTGAAGGTACTATCACTCACATCATGTAGGAGAGATTGATGAGCGACGAAAAGAAAATCGAGAGTTTGCAAAAAGAGGGTCAAATTTTTCAGCCGGACGAGGCTATGGCGGGTCAGGCGTGGATCAAATCCATGGCTGATTACGAAGCCGAAAACGAGCGCGCACTGAACGACCCCGAAGGCTACTGGGGCGAGCGCGCAACCGACCTGCTCTCCTGGTTCAAGCCCTTCGACAAAGTGCTTGAAGCTGACTACGACAATCCGGAATTCAAATGGTATCAGGGCGGTACCACCAACGTGTCTTACAACTGCCTGGATCGTCATCTCACCAATGGTCGCCGCAACAAAGCTGCGCTCATCTGGCAGGGCGAGCCGGAAGAAGACACCAAGGTATATACCTATCAGATGCTTCACACCGAAGTCTGCCGCTTTGCCAACGTCCTCAAGAAGAAAGGCGTCAAGCGCGGTGACCGTGTATCCATCTACATGCCCATGATTCCCGAGCTGGCCATTGCCATGCTCGCATGTACCCGTCTCGGCGCTCTGCACTCCATTGTCTTTGCCGGATTTTCCTCCATCGCACTCCAGTCCCGCATCGATGACTGTCAGGCCAAAGTGCTCGTCACTGCTGACGCTGTCCTGCGCGCCGGAAAAACCATTCCACTCAAGCCCAATGCTGATGAAGCATTGAAAGACTGCCCGACTATCGAGCAGTGCATCGTGGTTCAGCGTGGCGGCAATGAAGTCAACATGGTCGAAGGCCGTGACTCCTGGTGGCATGATGAAGTCAACGGTGACGACATCACCTCCGATTGCGCTTGCGAAGAGATGGAAGCCGAAGATCCGCTGTTCATCCTCTACACTTCCGGTTCCACAGGAAAGCCCAAGGGCGTTCTCCACACAACTGGTGGTTACCTGACTTACGCAGCCCACACCACTCAGTACGTATTCGATGTCAAAGACGACGACGTATACTGGTGTACTGCTGACGTCGGTTGGATCACAGGTCACTCCTACATCGTGTACGGACCGCTAGCACTCGGTGCTACCTCCGTCATGTTCGAAGGCGTACCGAGCTATCCGAAGCCTGACCGCTTCTGGCAGATCGTCGACAAATTCAAGGTCAACATTTTCTACACAGCACCCACCGTCATCCGCGCTCTCATGCGTGAAGGTGAAGAGTGGACCAAGAAGTATGATCTCTCCAGCCTGCGCCTGCTCGGCTCGGTTGGTGAGCCTATCAACCCGGAAGCATGGCTCTGGTATCACAACAACATCGGCGATTCCAAATTGCCTATCGTAGATACTTGGTGGCAGACAGAAACTGGCGGCATCATGATTTCCGCCATGCCGTACGCCACTCCGCTCAAACCGGGCTCCGCAACCCGTGCCCTGCCCGGTATCTCTGCCAAGATCGTCCGTCGCGACGGTACTGAGGCAGACGCCAATGAAGGCGGCCACCTCATCGTCGACAAGCCGTGGCCCGGCATGTTGCGTAATGTCTGGGGCAACCCGGACCGCTACAAGTCCACCTACTTCGCCGGATTCCCCGGAGCATACGAAGCTGGTGACGGTGCCCGCACAGATGAGGATGGCTACTTCTGGATCATGGGTCGTCTGGATGACGTTATCAACGTCTCCGGTCACCGCATGGGTACCGCAGAAATCGAATCCGCATTGGTCGCTCATAGCGATGTTGCCGAGGCTGCCGTTGTCGGCATGCCCCACGACATCAAGGGCGAAACCATCTACGCATACGTCACCCTGAAGTCCGGCATCGAGCCTGACGACGATATGGTTAAGGACCTCAAGATCTGGGTACGCAAAGAGATCGGCCCCATTGCCACTCCCGAGTTCATCCAGTTCGCCGATGGCCTGCCCAAAACCCGCTCCGGCAAGATCATGCGCCGTGTACTGCGCAAGATTGTGGAAGGTTCCGATGAATTCGGCGACACCTCCACCCTCGCTGATCCCGGTGTCGTGACCGATCTGGTCGAAGGCAACAAGGATCTGACCACCTAATCAACCCAACAGAGAGAAGCGGCTTTACTGGCTGAAGCCGAGAGAGAGTGCCCCTGCATCGTATGATGCGGGGGCTTTTCCTATATCTATTGTCTCCAAGACAAAGAGAGGATATGATTGCGAATCTGTTAAAAACAGACTCTCGCAAAACATCACAGAACTGTCCGGGGAGGGATAGATGCTGTCAGTTTTTAGATTTTTTTTCTGTTGCCTAGTATTAGCAAGCCCGCTGATGAATGGTTTGGTGGCATCCTCAGCACAGGCGGAAACACGCCCATTGGTAGTTTTCGCCAACCCCGCGGATTCCGATGATGTCTTTTTCAAGCCCGTAACCGATTTCATGCAAGCAGCCGCCAATGATCTGGGATTTGAACTCGTCACGTATTACGGCAAACGCAATCACGTTGACATTGATGAGAATGTCACAGCTACCTTTCAGCGCGAGCCGCTACCGGATTATCTTATCAGCATGAATGCCCGAGGCTCAGGAAAGGCAACCCTCGACCTGGCAGAGAAAACCGGAATCAAAACTATCTTCATCAATCAGGGCTTCGTTGGTGATGACAAAAAAAATTACGGAAATCCCGGCGAACTGTATAAGCAATGGATCTTTGAATACCTCCCAGATGACTCCCACGCTGGGTACATCCTGACCAAAGAACTCATTGAAGAAGCAATCAAGAAAGACCTACGAGATGAAAATGGTTTCATTAACATCGTAGCCCTCGGCGGCCATGAGACTTCCCCTGCTTCGATCCTCCGAGAGCAAGGTCTGAATCGAGCTGTTTCAGAATATCCAAAAGCTCGCCTGCTCCAACTGGCCCACGCCGACTGGAAACGCGAAAAAGCATATGAATTGAGTAAGCGTTTGATTAAGCGCTACCCCAACCTTTCCATTATCTGGACAGCCAGCGACCACATGGGTGCAGGTATTGTCGACGGCATCCGCGAATCTGGCAAAACGCCTGGGAAAGATATCCTCACTGGTGGCGTAGACTGGGCAGCCTTTGCCATGGATATGGTAGCCAATGGAGACTTCACGGTCACCATTGGTGGTCACTTCATGGACGGAGCTTGGGCGATGGTTATGCTCTACGATTACATTCACGGCGAACAGGTTACGCCTTCCGGCAAGTCTCATTTCTCGGCCATTACAGCAGAGAATCTGGAGAGCTTCCGCACTCACTTCGGTACAGCGAATTGGGAAAAGATCGACTTTAGAAAATTCTCAAAGCACCTCAATCCGGAGATCAAGGAATACGACTTCAGTCTGGAAGCCGTATTGAAACAAGTTCAGCACTAAACGTATTTAAGCGTCGCAGTTTCCAGCAATTGCAGACGAATCCGCTCAAGGCGCTTACCATCGAGCAATTTCTGTCCATTTTCATCTCGCACGTGAAAGATATCCGCAGCACGCCCTTTGATGGTAGTGATTTTCGCCAAATGAATGGAGACTGAATTGTCCGCGAGGACGCGTGCCGTATCAAACAAAAATCCAACACGATCAGTCGCCGCCACTTCTATCACAGTATAAAAATCACTTACCTCAGTATCAATGCTCACAAGAGGCGGCAATTTCGGCCCGGTTCGCTGCCTATTGAGCGGAGAATTCCGACGCTCTTCCAATCGAGCGTTCAGATCAAGCTTCCCCATCAAGGCGTAACCAATAGACCGACTGACACGCGCCCAGACTTCATCCGCATACAGATTTTCCGGCGGCTCACTTACGGTGAAGACATCAACGGCAGTGTCATCTTTCCAGGTGAAGAGATCTGCAGCCAGAATATTCAGCCCGTGGAGAGCAATGGCTCCGGCTATAGTCGAGAACAACCCAGTCCGATCTAGAGCTGCGATAGTAAGTGTAAATGTCCCTTTTGCCTTGCCCGGCGCGGCTTCAATAATGTTGACCCCTTTCCCACCAACAGAAGAAGGCTTGCGAATCCGATCCTCGGCTACTCGATCCCACAACCGTTTCACCAACCGAATATGCCCCGAAAGGGTCTCTGCGCTTTGAGATATGAAAGCACGTGACGGCATAGCCTCCATAGCAGCCTGAGCAAAATGCGGATCCATATCCGAACAAGCTGCAAGCACATTTGTTTTTGCAGCAGCAAACCGCTCAGCAGCCTCAGGCTTAGAAAGGGGGCCATACTCAAAGAGGTGGCGCACCTTATAATACAATTCTTCGAATAGAGATTGTGTCCATGAGTTCCATGCTCGCGGCCCCGTTGCCATGGAATCAGCCACCGAGAGCAGATAGAGCATTTCAAGCCGCTCCAGACTCCCCACAGTCCCGGCAACTTCTGAAACCACTCGCTCATCCGAAAGGTCCCGTCTGGTGGCAGTCTTAGGAATCAAGAGATGATGCTTCACCAAGAAGAGTACGTCATCAATGGTTTCCTGTTCACAACCAAAACGAATCAGGACATCGCGGGCAATATCGGCTCCAGCAGTCGAATGAGAGGGTTCACCTTTGCCCAGATCATGGAAGAAGCCCGCCAGAATCAGCCGCATGGGATGAACAACCCACGCCGCTATGTCCCCGGCCCATCCACCCAAACCGTTCAAAAAATCCGCCAGTTTCGCTATGACATTTAGGGTATGACGCCCCACCGGGTGAACATGGTAATCATTGAATTGAATAAGGTATTCCACATCGCCAAACTCTGGAAATATGGCAGGCAACAAGCGTGTTTCGAGCAAGCCATCACACGCCACATCCGCATGAGGAGCCATAAAAATCTCCGTTAATGCAGAGAGAGTCTCAGGCCTATCAATAAGGTGCCCCGCAAATCGACCTGGACTGTAGCGAACAAGTCGGCGAGCACTCCATGTGAGCGGCACTCCTGTGTGCGATGACACACGGAAGGCATCCAGCACATTTTCAGGAGTCACAACTGCGTGATTCTCAAAATACACACCCTGCGATTCCACCCCTACATTCAGCAAAGGTGGCGACTTCGGCACGTTGCGCTTCACAGAAAAGCCTTCCTGAAACAATGCCTCGCGCATGGCTTTGATCCGCATCATCGCCTGATGCAACCGAGAAAGGAAAAATTCCACACCACGCCCCATCGCCTCGGGGGAAGCATTTTGTGGTGCAAATCCCATAAGCTTTGCAGTTGGTGGCTGAAGGTCAAAATAAAGCCGATCATTTTTACGCCCAGCCGCTAGATGCAGAGCAGTCCGAACGCGATTTAGAAACGCCTGATCTTCGCGCAATCGGGCTAGCTCTTCCGGTAGGAAAATTGATTTTTTCCCACTCGCTACCAACGCCCGGGCCAGCCAAAACACCTGCTGCCCATCGCGGAGCCCACCTAAACCATTCTTCAACTCAGGCTCAAGCATCCCAGTGGCATCACCATACTGCTCTCGCCGTATTTCATTATGCTCACGTAGACTCTCCGCAAATGTTGCGCCCTTTTTATTGAGAACTTTCTTATCAAAGGAAGATTTCAACGCCTCAAAGACCTCGGCGTCGCCAGCCAGAGGGCGAGCATCGAGAAGAGAAGCAAGCACTTGAAAATCTTTTTTGGCAAGCGACACACAGTCGCTGATAGTTCGCACTCCATGCCCGAGATCGAGGCCCAAATCCCAAAGGGGAAAAAGGAGTTTTTTGACAAACTCTTCAGCGGCGCGAGGAATTCGGCGCTTGAACAAAAGCAATATATCAATATCCGAACCAGGGCAGAGCCGGCCACGCCCGTATCCCCCCACAGCAACCAGTGCGTATGAAAATTTCTGTCCACCCGCTTCCAATATCCGCTCTTCAAAGTAATGATCCACCAAGTGGGTATACTCCCATGCAAATCCGCCAACAGCGCCATCCTTCGCACGTCCCCACAGGGAGAGCTTGTCAGTTTTTAGTCGCTTGGCCGACTCAGGCAAATGGGTATCCGGCTGGTCCGTCATATTGATTACTGAGCAGGAGAATTCAAAGGTTGCCGTACGATAATTTGCGTTGTGCCAGAGGCAAGAGACTGGCCGAACACCTTGAGTTGTTGAACCTTCACTTCATCGTCATTGCGCACCTTAAGAAGAATATTGCGAGCTACAGCTCCTACGAAAATAGTCTGAGTGCTCCCATTTCGCTTGATATCCAGATTCTCCACAATGAGTTGATTGTCCGCATAAAGAGCGAGTGTCGCACCGTGCTTATTACCCACATTGTCGTGGGCTGTAAGCTCCACCTTATCCACATAGGCAAACTCACGCAGAGAATAGATGTGCATCTTCTTATCTCGATCCGGGCACCGGGAACCACCCATGCAAACCTCATCAAACTGGGCAATCATTCCGCGAGCAACATCCCGCTCATACTGAAGTCGCTCTTGCTCTGCTTCACGAGCTTCGCGCTCCTGACGAGCCTTTTCACGAGCAAGAGCACGCTCCTGATCCAATGCCGCCTGTTCCTTTCGAGCATCAAGTTGCTGCTCCGTGGAGAGACGATTCCATTCAGCTTCGGACATGCCAAGCGGAAAGTGCGCACATGCAACCAGCGTGGTTGCCAACAAAGCCAGTATGATGAGTCTTGTTAATATCTGCATAAGTAGGATCTATCACAAAGAGTGCCGGAATATTGGCTGCCTTCATTTCTGTTTGCGCCTTAAATCACAGGCTTTTCCGCTTTCAGTACAAAACATCGCTCGGCCTGCGAGCAAACATTGTTTAGCCACAAACACATTCTGCGCACAGTTAATCCCAACCACCAGAGCAATGGCGACATTTATCTGTTGAAGCGACCAGAGCCGGGTGTTCAGGGTGGCTCTGGCCGCTCTTGCCAAACTTGGGGGGTTTGGCAATATGCCGAACCAGTACGGGACTCTCAAACCATACGGCATCGGCAGTCCTGTCAGGAGGGGGATAAAGAACTCCGACAGGATATATTTATTTAAATAGCCTCTTCGCCCGTTTCACCCGTACGAATACGCACGACTTCATCCACGGGTGAAACAAAGATTTTACCATCACCGACCTGCCCTGTGTGAGCTGCTTTTACAGCAGCCTCGACGACTTCTGAAGCAAAGCCATCCTCCACAACCACGTCGATTTTGATTTTGGGAACAAAATCTACTTGGTATTCTGCACCACGATAGACTTCTTTATGGCCACCCTGGCGGCCAAACCCTTTGACTTCATTAACGGTCATACCCTTGACTCCGATAGCGGAAAGAGCCGTCTTGACATCGTCGAGCTTGAACGTCCGGGTAATAATTTCAATTTTCTTCATATCTCAATCTCCTTAATGACGAATTACCACTGGTAGCCCGTTTCCGAGTGTTCCGCGATGTCCATGCCCTTGTCCTGATCTTCGTCAGTTGCTTTGAGACCGATAGTAGCATCCACAACTTTAAAGATGATGAAGGTCATGACGAAACAGAAACCCCACGTAGCGACGACGGAAACAAACTGAATCCAAAGCTGTTCAGCATTACCTGCTATCAGGCCCTCGGCACCAATGGTAGCAAACACGCCTGTTGCCAAAGCACCATAAGTACCGCCAAGACCGTGTATACCTACAACATCAAGCGCGTCATCATAGCCGAACTTGTTCTTTATCATAATACCACCGTAGCAGATTACGCCTGCTCCCAAGCCCATCACAATAGCCCACATAGGAGTAACGAACCCGGCAGCGGGAGTGATGGCAACCAGCCCTGCAACTGCACCGGAGGCAGCGCCAAGAGTGGTAGCTTTCCCACCGTGCATCCATTCGGCAACAATCCAGGACAAAGCTGCGGCAGCTGCGGCCATATGCGTAGTGACAAATGCATTAGCAGCGCCACCATCAGCAGCCAGAGCAGATCCGGCATTGAACCCAAACCAGCCAAACCAGAGAATGCCAGCACCCAGAATTGTCATGGGTAAATTATGCGGTATAAATGCAGTAGAGCCATGCCCTTTGCGTTTCCCTATGAGAAGAGCGCAACACAATGCTGCAGCGCCAGAACTCATGTGAACAACTGCGCCGCCTGCGAAATCAAGTGCACCCATTTCATCCATCCAGCCACCGCCCCAAACCCAATGGCACATGGGGGCGTAGACCAGAATCAACCACAGAGCTGAAAAAACCATGAAGCCTGCGAACTTCATCCGCTCGGCAAATGCACCGGAAATAAGCGCGGGGGTGATAACAGCAAACATGCACTGGAAAATCATAAAGGTAAGATGCGGCAAATTATCAGATGGAGAATTTGCACTGTCCATGCCCACACCATTCAGGAATAGGAAATCCAGCCCGCCGATAAGGCCACCGATATCAGACCCGAAGGAAAGGGAATAACCACAGATCGCCCACAACACGGACACGAGCCCCAACATGATGAACGACTGCATCACAGTAGCAAGTACGTTTTTCGAACGAACAAGGCCGCCGTAAAAAAGAGCCAACCCCGGGGTCATAAACATGACCAAAGCTGCACAAATAAGAATAAAAGCGTTATCTACAGGATTCATTGTCAACCTCCGACCCCCTCATTGCAAAAGAAGGGCCAAACAAATTCACCTATTTTTATAGGTTTTCTACAAAACAAGGTCGTTGAAGCTTGACATTTATGCAAATATAAAACTTATTTTTACGCTTTTGTAATTTTAACACATTACATAATAATAAAAACCGATAACTAAACAGCGCGCGCAAGCCTCCACACCCAGACTATATCCCGCATTGCTATCCAGCGTGGTTTCGCCTAGTCTTCGACCCCATGTCTACGCCCCAGGAAATCCTTCAGTCAGTATTCGGTTTTGACGGCTTTATTGGCCTTCAAGAATCAATCATCGACAACGTCATGGCGGGCGGAGACTCCCTCGTGCTCATGCCTACAGGTGGTGGAAAGTCGCTCTGCTACCAAATCCCAGCCATGCTTCGAAACGGTGTCGGGATTTGCGTTTCGCCGCTTATCGCTCTCATGCAGGATCAGGTACAGGGACTCACCCAGATGGGCGTACGCGCAGCCTGCCTCAATTCTTCATTGGACCCACACGAGGCATGGGACGTAGAACAGCGCATGGAGTCAGGCCAACTCGACTTGCTCTACGTAGCGCCGGAAAGACTTTGCAAGCCGGGCTTCCTCGACCTGCTCAGCCGTTGCAACCCCTGTCTTTTTGCCATCGATGAAGCGCACTGTGTTTCACAATGGGGCCATGATTTCCGTCCAGAATACATGCAGCTTTCGGTCATCAGAGATCGATTCCCCAATGTTCCCAGACTAGCCCTGACCGCAACAGCAGACAAACCCACCCAACGAGACATCGTCAAAAATCTCCAATTGGAGCGGGCACAGACCTTTGCCACGGGATTTGACAGGCCAAACATCACCTATACGGTGTTGCCCAAAAACAATTCGCAAAAGATGCTTCTTCGCTTCATTGAAGAGAATCATCCCGGCGATGCAGGCATCGTCTATCGAATTAGCCGAAAGAAAGTCGAAAAGACTGCGGAGTTTCTGCAGAAGCAAGGCATCCCTGCCCTCCCTTATCATGCTGGCCTTTCGCAGTCTGTGCGCTATCAGAATCAGGAACGATTCATGCGCGAAGAAGGTGTCGTCATGGTCGCAACCGTCGCGTTCGGCATGGGTGTAGATAAACCCAACGTCCGCTTTGTCTGCCACCTTGAACCACCAAAATCCCTCGAAGCCTACCATCAGGAAACAGGCCGTGGCGGGCGAGACGGCCTACCCGCTTCAGCATGGATGTGCTTCGGCATGCAAGATGTAGCCATTCTTCGCTCCATGATTGACTCTGGAGACGCTGCCTCCACCCGAAAATTTGTGGAACATTCGAAACTCGGCTCCATGTTCGCCTTTCTCGAAACAGCCTCCTGCCGCCGTCAGGCGCTCCTCTCTTATTTCGGGGAACACATTGAACCATGCGGCAACTGCGACAACTGCCTCAACCCCGTAGAGACATGGGACGGCACCGAAGCTGCACAAAAAGCACTCTCCAATGTATTCCGCACGGAGCAACGATTTGGTGTCAATTACCTTGTTCAGGTTTTGGCAGGCAAAAAGACTGATCGCATCATAAATTTCGGCCACGATCAGGTATCCACTTTTGGCATTGGTGAAGACATGACTCAGGAGCAGTGGAAGTCCGTTTACCGCCAACTTCTCGCTCATGGATTGGTTTCTGTGGACATGGAACGATTCAACGCACTGACTCTCAACGAGCGTTCGTGGCCTGTGCTCAAGGGAGAACAGGAAGTTCGGTTCCGCACTGATCCGGTTTTACCCAAGAAGAGCAAAAAGAAAAAACGCCCGAAATCCGCGGTGACAGAAGAGATTCTCAACAACTGGGAAGCCGAAGCGCTCTTCGAAACCCTACGCGACCTCCGACTCTCTGTGGCCGAAGAGCAAAGCGTACCGCCCTATGCAATTTTCCCGGACAAAACTTTGTTGGAAATGGTGCAATACCGCCCTCAGGATCGAAGTTCTTTCGGCTGCATTTCCGGCGTGGGAGAAGTAAAACTCCAACGATTCGGCGAGGTGTTTCTCATGGCCCTCAAAGCGCACGAAGGAGAACATGGTCGCCCTGTAAACGTGCCAGAGATTCCTGAGGAACGCGCAGAGAGGCGCCAAAAAAAGAAAGATAAAAAGCAAGAATTTTCGGCCACAGCGCAAAAGAGTCTTGATCTCTTCTTCGACTTTGGTGAGGTGGAAGCCGTTGCGCAAGAACGAGGCCTCAAGCCTGCGTCCATCTGGCGACATCTTTCACAGGCCGCACAATTCGGAAAAATCGACTACCGACAAGTACTCGATTTACCAGATGACGAGATCGAACTCATCAAGCAGACCATCTTCGAGTTCAAACAAAAGGGAATTGTGGCGCTCTCCCCAGTCTATGATGCACTAGAAGAAAAGTATTCTTACGAGATGATTCGTCTCGTTCGCGCCTGCGCCAAATAATACCAGCTAGCCGCACACTGCTCGGGCGAAGAACCGACAAGTTCGATCTTGCCACCAGACAAATCCTAACTCCGCATCCGCATACCACGCGGCGGTAAAAGCCTTGGTGTCGTTGCTCCAGAGACGCGCCTTTTGCGCATCAAATGCTGACTGTTGACAAAAATCTCCAGGCTCGGTTCGCCCACTGAACAACGTCATCAGCTCATCAATCGTGGGCAAGCGCCAATCCGCACGCCCCGCGTACTCTCGCTTGTTAAGTCGCTCAACGTGGGCATGAGCGCGATCCCATGTCAACGGATAGCGAGAGCCAAACCTTTCCCAAACCAAACCACTAGAACGATCAGTCACGGTATCGTCAGCATTCTCACCGAAATCCCCCTGCGCGTACTCATTAGGTCGCCAGAGTTCATCCAAACCAAATATTTCACGCGCAGATTTAACTCCGACCTTGACTGGAGCCTTCCTCGGAAACCACCCTTCATCATGGCGTTCCGGCTCAAACAACAGATCACCGCCAACACAAACGGCATCCTTCTGTTCCAACCAGACAGCTTCCAGCCTGTCCAGTTCATCAACGGCAGACAATGCATCCGGGAAACGAGCATCCGGGTTTGGTGCGAGTATCTTCAAGAAAAATTCATCCCATCCACAGTCCAGGTCAGGATGGTCTTCACAAATAGGACGGCGCGCTGCTCCCTCTTGCTCCGGCAGCAAACCAGTAAGCATGCGATACAAAGTGACCCCCACCGAGAACACGTCCGAGCGGGCATCGGCAGTCTCAGGATCAGCTTCCTGCTCCGGAGCTGTATAGTACGGCGAACCAACCACCATCCCCTTATGCCCCTTAGTGCGCTCTCCACGCAGCTTGCTCAAGCCGAAATCGATGAGTTTGACAGTACCAACGCCGCCTTCATCTTCAGCAAGCATCACATTGAATGGCTTCACATCACGATGAATGATGCCCTCGTAGTGCAAACGATCTAGGCCAAGCAGCATCTCTCGAGCGATATGCACGGAAGCCTCAACACCCAATCGACGAGAAGGCTTTTCCACCTCATACGTTTCCCCCATGAGTACGCCTAGATTCCCACAAAAATATTCCATGGTGAAGTGCGGTACAGAACCATCTTGGCCGTCGTCCACATCCAGGATGGACGCAATATTGGCATGGCTGATGGAAGCCATGGTGGCAGCTTCCTTGAGAAACATCTCAATAAGCGTCTCTTCACCTATCAGATCTTCCATTATCTCGGCAGGCTTGAGCACCTTGAGCGCAACAATCTGCCCAGTCACAGGCATTGCCGCCTTGTAGACCGCCCCCATACCGCCCCGGCCCAATAGGCCACGTATTTCATATCGTCCGATTTTCATGAGATAGTGATACCGCAAAGGCAGGCTGAAAGAAAGAGAGAGCCGCCACTCAACAGTGGCAGCTCTCTCTTGTGAATGGCTTACGAGTCGTGAGATTATAGAAAGAGAAGCAGCGATAACGCCATAACACCCATACCAGTAATTAGACCAAAAATGGAGTGATGGTGCTCGCCATATTCCTCTGCTGCCGGGAGTAGTTGGTCAAAGGAAATAAAGACCATGATCCCACCTACTCCAGCAAAGAGGACACCAAACACGACAGGTGTAAAATAGGGCATCAGGATGAGATATCCCACTAGAGCGCCAACTGGTTCAGAAAGGCCGGAAAGAAAGGAGTACAAGAATGCTTTTTTGCGATCGCCAGTAGCATAATACAACGGGATAGAGACCGCGATGCCTTCTGGGATATTATGAATGGCAATAGCTACGGCAATGGCCAGTCCAAGAGCTGGATCGGTAATAGCTGCAGTAAAGGTTGCCAACCCCTCCGGGAAGTTATGAATAGCGATGGCGATAGCGGCAAACACACCCATCCGCCTCAATTTATCAAAATCATGTGTCTCATCTTTAGGCAATGCGTCCTTACCCGCAGCAATCTCTTCAATGGAATGCATTTCATGCGGGTTTTCATAACTCGGTACAAATTTATCAATAATTGCAATAAAAGCGATACCACCAAAGAACGATGCCACCGTGACCCATTGCGCTGTGACGTCCCCCAATTCGGCGGTCAACGCGGCATTGGCCTTGACCACGATCTCCCAAAAAGAAACATAGATCATGACACCCGCCGAGAACCCCAGCGCCACGGAGAGAAATTTGGTATTTGTTCGCTTGGTAAAAAAAGCGAGGGCAGAACCAATGCCAGTGCACAGGCCTGCGAACAGAGTAAGACCAAATGCGTAAAGTACAGTTTGCGTATCCATACAGGGGCCTATACTTGAAATATCCAAGGGTTGCCAGCAGACACATTCTTTTTCCCACACCTTCTGCATCTATCAAAAACTTGCGCCAAACCACGATTAACGGTACGAGATAATGGAGAATCGGATATTCCCATTCTCAAAATCGAGAGATACCAAACTCCATGCCCAAGCTGAAAACACTCCTCATCCACCCTGACCCGGAAATCCGGGCCGCCCTGCGTGATGCGCTTGAGGAGGTCCAATTCGTCCAGGTTCTTGGCGAGGCTGTCACCGCATTTGAAGCCATGGAACTGCTTGAAGCCATACCTTACGGTGTCTTCTTTGTTGGCACCGACCTGCCAGGAGATGCCTCTGGCATAGAGATGGCGCAGATGCTGGCAGGCCGAAAGCACAAGCCCGCACTCGTCTTCATCTCTGATTCCGAAGCCAAAGCGTATGCGGCCTTTGAGCTAGGCGCCACAGATTACCTTCTCTGGCCACCCGCTCCCGGGCGCATGGCTCGCACGGTAGATCGCCTGCAAACTTTCAAAGCTCGATTCCGCGAAGTCCCCACGCCAACTTATGATGTGGATGCAGACACCCCGGAAACACCAGATGATGAGCAGACAGTGCAGCTCCCTCTGCCTGACGACGAGCAGGACAGCTTTTTGGCAGCACTGAAAACCGCCTGGGATCAGACCGCCAATCGCAGACCGGAAATCGAAAAACTCGCAGTAACACAAGATGGGCGAACCATCCTCATCCCCTACGACCAAATCATTTTCGTAGAGGCGTTTGAGGACTATTCATACGTCCACACTGCCAACCAGAAATACCTTTCTTCCTATCGCCTCAAGAACCTTGAGGATCGACTGGGACCGCACCGCTTCTTCCGGGTGCATCGCAAATATCTCGTGAACCTTGATATGGTCACGGAAATAGCCAGTATGCCCGGCTCCAACTTCATGTTGCGAACCGCTGGCCGAACCCGCATTGAGTTGCCTATTTCCCGGCGACGCATAGCGGAATTAAAAAAAATCATCGGGCTGTAACCGTTTACCCTGTCCGGGCAACCATTCGCCGAATAAGAGAAGCATTGCCCAACAGACTTGCTATGAATGAAACTGGTTAAAACCACTTTAACCGACATAACGACTGACCCCACCGAAGGCTCGATTCCCCCAAAACGAACCTTCATGGAGGATACATGGACCAGACAGGACAAATAGACAACTTACTACAGGAAGAGCGGGTATTCCGCCCACTTCCGCAGTTGGTTATCGAGGCCAATGTCAATCCCCAGGAACTGGACGCTGCGCGTAAATTCGCCCGTATGGACCCTGTTGGGTATTGGGAAGAAGCCGCCGACGAGCTGGATTGGTTCAAGAAATGGGATCAGGTTCTGGAAGACAAGGACGCCCCGTTTTACAAATGGTACGCAGGCGCACGTTGCAACATCGTATACAACGCGCTGGACCGCCACATCGAGACCGCCAATAAAAACAAGCTCGCCCTCATCTGGGAAGGCGAGCCGGGCGATAGCCGCAAATATACATATTTCGAACTGTATCGCGAAGTGAACCGCTTCGCCAACGCGCTCCGCTCTCTCGGCGTGCGCAAAGGTGACCGCGTTGTCATCTATATGCCCCCCCTGCCGGAGACCATCATCTCCATGCTGGCTGCGGCCAAAATCGGCGCCATCCACTCTGTCGTCTTTGCCGGATTTTCTGCCAAGGCGCTAAGGCAACGGATCAATGACGCTCAGGCAAAAGTACTGATCACCTCAGATGGCTTCTATCGCAACGGCCAGATCATCAGTCTCAAAGAAACCGCTGACGAAGCACTCGTCGGCGCATGTGCTGATTGTGTAGAATCCATGGTTGTTGTCCGCCGCTGCAACATCGGTGTGGATATGCTCGATGGTCGCGACTTCTATTACGAAGACCTGATTCGTCAGGAACGCAATGAAGCGCCCACCGAAGTCATGGAAGCGGACGATCCCCTCTTCCTCATGTACACATCCGGTACTACGGGTAAGCCCAAGGGTATTGTTCACTCACATGCAGGCTATATGGTCGGCGTTCACCGTACTCTGACGACGGTATTCGACATCAAGCCTACCGATATTTTCTGGTGTACGGCTGACCCGGGCTGGGTCACAGGGCACAGCGCAGGCGTATACGGCCCACTCATGGCCGGGACCACCTCAGTCATGTACGAAGGCCACCCCAACTACCCACAGGCTGATCGCCTCTGGGCCATTGTCGCCAAATACGGTGTCACGATTTTCTACACTGCGCCCACCATGATCCGCATGCTCATGCGATTCGGCACGCAGTACCCCAAAACGCATGATCTCAGCAGCCTACGCTTACTCGGCTCGGTGGGTGAGCCCATCTCTCCCGAAGCATGGACATGGCTCTATAAGAACATTGGCCGTTCAGAATGCCCTGTCCTCGACACGTGGTGGCAGACCGAAACAGGCATGTTCATGATCGCTCCGTTACCCATCAGCCTGCTCAAGCCTGGTTCAGTTACCAAACCACTCCCCGGTATCGAAGCGGATGTAGTAGACAAAGAGGGTAATCCCGTGCCTCCGGGCAAGGGCGGCCTGCTCGTCATCGACAAACCATGGCCTGCTATGATGACTGGATTGTGGAACGACGATGAGCGCTACAAGGAATACTGGGAACAGATTCCCGGCAGGTATTTCGCAGGTGATGTCGCCCGTAAGGACGAGGATGGCTACATCTGGATTCAGGGCCGGGCAGACGATGTCATCAACATCGCGGGACACCGCGTCGGCTCCGCAGAGTTAGAAGCTGCCTTTGGCATGCACCGCGCTGTCGCTGAATGCGCTGTCATTGGTGTGCCGGACAAGATCAAGGGCGAAGCTGCCAAGGCATTCATCCTTCTTAATCCCGACTTTGAGCAGAACGATGACCTCATCAAGGATCTCAAAAAAACCATTCGTAATGAGCTTGGCCCCGTAGCAGTGATCAAGTCCATCGAGTTCCGAGATAAATTACCCAAAACCCGCTCCGGCAAGATCATGCGCCGTGTCCTCAAGGCTGAGGAAACCGGGCATGACATTGGAGACCTCACAGGACTGGCCGACGACATGTAGTCTTCGCCCTTCATAAAAAACAAAAAGCCGCATTGCAGCGGCTTTTTTATGCTCATCCCAATGACATCTACTCGTAGAACACTGAAGAAATCTCGTTTTCACCCTACTTATCCAGATTCGCATTGACAAAGGTGGGAATAAATCAATACAGCTTCCTCGTTCATCAATTTTTACAGGAGATTTTATGTTTACCAATGTGAGAAGGGTGTTCCTGTTCTAGGAATGCTTGAAGGCATTAATCAATAGAATTATTTCTATCGTAAGCGGTTTGCTTACTTTATTTCCGTCTTTTTTGTCATTCCATATTCCGCAGAACAGGGCACCCCTGCCCCTGATTGTCATTACCACCGATTAGTTTAATTTGTAGCTACTCGTAAAAGTAGACTATTGGCTTGTGTTTGCCACAAGCAGGATAGACCGTGCGAATCCATCAGATTCCATGAGTGTATTTTGCCCTACCGTGCAACCTGCAAACCAAAAGACAGCTTAACGAGTTGCTTCATGATAAAGGTAAATGCTTTTGGTATTTGCAGGAGTAGACTCATGTCCAGACAACGGAAAACCATACACTTTGATACAAACCCATTCATCTGTGAGCATTGCGGCCTCACAGTGCCCTCCCCATTAAGCGGGACAAAAAACCGAAACCACTGCATCCACTGTCTGCACAGCAGACATGTGGACATGAAAATCGGAGACCGGCGTTCCGGTTGCCGAGGCATCATGGAGCCGATTGGCCTGTGGATAAAAGAGAGCAAGGAATGCGCCGTCATTCACCGATGCCAGAAGTGCGGCTTTATCCGTACCAACCGCATTGCCGGTGACGACAATGAGGTCGTGCTCTTTACACTCGCAGCACGCCTGATCACACAGCTGCCATTCCCTGCAAAGGTCGCATTGGAAAAGATTGAACGCCAACAAACGGGTGGCACACGATGAATAATATTAATAAATTAGGGTGGAATGCGTTTTTTGAAAACCAATTCCAGCCATTCAAGGAGCAAGGGTTCAATGTAGGTCGTGTTCTAAAGGAAGTGCGCCACCAATACACGTTACACACGTCGCACGGCGTCGTTGACGGAGACGTCTCAGGACACTTTCACTATACCGCCGAGAGCCGATCAGATTACCCTACTGTGGGCGACTGGGTGGTCTTTCGGCAACACGGTGACTATGCCCAAATCGAGCAGGTTTTAACACGGACAAGTGCGTTCTCTCGCAACTGTGCTGGCACAACAACGCAACAGCAGGTAGTCGCTGCAAACATTGACTATCTATGCATCGTCTGTGGCCTGGATGGAGGGAGGAATTTCAACCTCCGGGGCATCGAACGCTACATTGCCATGACAGTAGAGAGCGGTGCAAAACCAGTCATTGTGCTAAACAAATCTGATCTCTGTACCGACGAGGAAATCGCTTTATTGCAGGCCCAAAGTGTTGCAGAGAACATTCCCATTCACATGGTCAGTGCGTTAACCAAAGAAGGTCTAGACGCCCTTTCAATGAGTTTTGAGGAGGGCACAACCGTCGCCTTTACAGGACAGTCCGGTGTAGGAAAATCATCTCTGATTAATTCCTTATTAGGGACAAACGCTTTGAAAACTGGAGGCCTCCGTGAGAGCGATCTGAAAGGGAAACACACGACTTCTCACAAAGAGCTATTCTTCCTGAAAAGCGGAGCTATGGTCATTGATACACCCGGCATGCGAGAGCTTCGACTGTGGGGAAACCTGCAGAGCCTGGAAGAAACATATGGCGAAATCCATGAAGCTGCAAAGCAATGTCTTTTCAATGACTGTTCCCACCAAAATGAACCAGGGTGTGCTGTACGAGAATTGTTGATAGACGGTTCGCTGGAGACTGAACGCTACGAGAACTATTTGGATATGCGTGCAGAGCTTTCCTTCCTTGAGAGTAAAGTGAATGAAAAGAAATCTCATGAAAGAAAAGCGAAAGCAAAAACACTCTCCAAGCTGATCCGGAAATCGCAAAAAACCAATAAAAGGAAATAAGTTTATTGGATATCGGCAGCAAAAGCACCGAGAAACAATGGTTTATATCAAATAAGTCGAAGCATATTCTAGAATAAAAGAGGGTGGCACTAGTAAAACAAGAGTCACCCTCTTTCTCGGTTAATTTGATAAAAATATAGCCAAATCCTTTATCTCTTAGAGAAGGCATTGGGATGAAAGGAATCAAACGCACGTCTGTAACGGAGTGATCAGGTGTCATTACAATGGATTGTGTCCACGTAGTCACAAAATCGTCACTCTAAGCCCCTTGCCCACTGTCACAAGTAAGAGTATGGCTAGTCCCATGAAAGAACGTTCCCCCAAGCCCCTTCCTCCAGCGAGGCGGGTGGCGCTCGAAGCACTTTTTCGTTGCCTGCTCAATAAGCAGGATGTCCAAGCCGCTCTCGATGTGGCTATTTCTTCCGGTAAAATGGACCCACGCGATGTGGGCCTCGCTACCGAACTCACCTACGGCTACCTCCGTCATAAGGGACGCCTGGAGTATATCCTTTCGCGATTCCTTCAGGACCCCGGTAAGCTGCCGCCCAAAATGCGATTCGCCATGGGCGTGGCCGCCTACGAGATCATCTTTCTCGACAAGGTGCCATCCTATGCCAGCGTAGACTGGGCTGTGGAGTTCTCCAAGAGCAAACCCGGTTCCCGGCTTCCCGGCCTGTTCAATGCGGTCCTACGCCGTGTTGCCGAACTGGAAGACGAAGCTTACGACCCAGAGTTTTACCGTAAGGATGCATCCAAGCCGGAATTTTTGAAGCGTTGGTATTCCTGCCCGCAGTGGCTGGTGGATATGTGGTGGCGCAACTATGGTGAAGAAAAAGCCATTCAATATCTGGAAGCCCAGCTTTCACCGCCTGCCTTGGGAATCAACCTTTTCGGACACCCTGATGCAGATGAGATTTTCACTGATTTAGCAGGACTTCCCGAAGTCATGGACATCGAAGGTATGAGCTTTGCTCTACCTGCCGGAACTTCTTTCGAGGACGAGCCAGAACCGCCGCTGGCTCGGCAGTCCTTTGCCGCGCGACAGGTCATTGAAGCCTTGGACCCGGAAGCGTGGACAGAACCTATCTGGGATGCATGCGCCGGACGTGGTGGAAAGACTCGTATCCTGCGCGAAAAAGGCCTTGAAGTCTTTGCCTCTGACCCGCATAGGGGACGCCTTTCCGCACTGTCGCGTCAACTGCCTGAGGTGGAGATTTTCGAAGCCAATGCAGCCACGGCAACGCCGCCACGCAAGCCAGGCACCATCCTGCTGGACCTGCCCTGCTCTGGCCTCGGCGTCATTTCCCGCCGCCCTGACACCAAGTGGAAACGTAAAACCAAAGACCTGGATGATCTGGCAAAACTGCAGGAAGAAATCCTCAAGAATGCCGCAGAACAGGTTGCGCCGGGCGGCAAGATTGCCATTGTCACCTGCACGCTGAATCCTGACGAGAATGAAGGGTTGGTAGAACGATTCCTGGCAGAACACCCGGAGGCTTCACTCCTTAAAGAGTGGACCACTCCATCTGATTCAAAGCTGGGAGAATTCTTCTATGGTGCGCTGCTAACCGTGAAGTAACCCGGCCACAAAAGAACTACGCTTTCAATGTTTCAAGAATCTGAGCGGTGGCTGGTCCACCGTTCAGATTTATTCCATTGGGAGAAGGAACTCGTTCCAGCCCCTTTGCCATGTGCTTTGCCAAAATCGCAGGTTCGAGGTCTTCATCTCCCAGAAGCTGCACAATGCCCTTGGCGTCCAGCCGTTCAGTCCGCATGTGCTGTTCCTGATTCTGCTTGAATGGATACAGCAAGCCGTAAGTGTCGGCTGCCAGCAAATTCATGGTCGTATTATATCCGCCCAATGAAACAGACAGCGATGCCGCGTCAAGATAATCCGGGAATCGCTTGGTGAATCGCTTCACAGTGATCCAATCGTTGCCCGCAGCCAAGACCTGATATGCAGCGTATTCTTCATCCGAGGCATACGGTCCAGAAAAGACACAAAGCGTATGAGCGTGAGTTGGATGCAACAACACAGAGGCCTGAATCGTTGCCTTCAACAATTCACTCCCCACCGTGCCACCCCCCGCACTCAACACGACAAGCGGGGTATCCCCAAGTTCTAGCTCTTTACGAAGCGCATCGCCTGCACCTGATTCGGGTTGACGGGCAACATAACCAGTATAATGAACTTCCGGTTCAATAGCCTCCACGCCGGGGAACGTCTCGTCCAGGGTCACTAATGAAGGGTCTGCATGAACCAACACGCCATCAAAATTAGGATTAAGCATGGATAGGACGCGATCCACATGCTTTTGTGGGTTCGCCTTCTCCACAAGAATATCGCGTACGGAACAGACCGCTTTGCACGGTCCCCATTTGGCCTGCTTCACACCCTGTAGAATAGGGAGCAATTCAAAGCGAAACTTACGGCGGCCAAAGGGGAACAGTTCAACCAGAAAAATATCTGGGCGATACTGCTCCATAATCTGCGCGAATCGCGATAAGCGGCGAGCAAGCACATCATCTACATCAGTCACTCCCGGCTCAAGTGGGATGAACTCCTTAAAGTCGGCTGACATCATCAGGCCGGGAAGCTGCTCCTGCACCATGTTCGCGGGCGGCGTAAAATCCACCTCCGCGCCACCAGTGACCAAAATCACCTCATGATCGGCCAAGCCTTTGACTATCTCCAGACTGCGAAAGAAATGCCCCACACCGAGGACGTGCTGACAATAGAAGACGACACGCATGGTTGCTACAGCTCCATGTTGATCTCGCCCAAAGCAAGCTCGTTCTCGAAACACTCAATGCGGTGTAGATGATACGGTTTGATTGGCAAGGGCTCATTGGGCATGAATTCAAAGCCGGACAGTGCGTAGGTCAAACACTTGAGCACTCCGTTGTGCGTGATGACTAACACCTTGGACTCTTTGTGTGTCTCGGAAAAATCGAGGAAGCCATCACATGCTCGCATAAGGACATCATCACGACTCTCACCCTTGGGCGGCTGAAATTCAAATCCGCGATATTCCTGCTTTTTGACCTGCTTGCGAATATCTTTCATCTCCGCCTTGGTCAGCCCGGTCCACTCACCCCAATCCTGTTCGGCCAATCGGGGATCTTCATATAGCGGCAAATTGCCAAGCGTTTCATTAATGATCTCGGCGGTCTGAACAGCACGCTTCAAGCCACTAGTCAGGATGCAATCGAATTGATTTCCTGCCAGAGATTCACCCCATGCCTGAGCCATTTCGCGACCCTCTTCAGAAAGATCAATATCAGTCTGACCCTGAATACGCTTGTCGGTATTCCATTCCGTCAGGCCATGTCGCATGCAAAAATATGTGGTCACGTTTGTTTCCTTTCTCGGACGATGGATTGCATCGTCAGGTTCATCGTCCCATAAGAAGCTGAAGCTTCATGGATCTGCCGTACATAATCCACGGCCTGCTCACCCAGTCGTTTTCGATACGCCACATCCTCTATGAGACGGCCTATCGCATCAGTAAATTCGTCTTTGGACACACTGGTAATCAGCCCAGATGTGTCATGCTCTATCACATGAGGTGCACCCTCATCATCTGTAGCTATAGCCGCCAAACCACATTCCTGCGCTTCCAGATAAACCATCCCCACACTCTCTTCCAATCCGGGGAAGGCGAACAAATCACCCGCACTGAACACCCCGGCCAAGCTACTTCGCTCAATCATACCGAGAAAGCGAACCCGATCTCCGAGCTTCGCCTTTGCAAAAGATTCCGCCTCAGCTCGTCGCGGCCCATCTCCCACAATCACAAGAGAATGCTCCTTCCCCTGTTCCAATAACTGAGCTGAAGACTCTATGACCCATTTCAAGCCCTTGATCTTCACCCCTGCCCGCATCATGGCAGCAGTCATAACAACAGGTATATCCCCGACGTTCCACTCTGTGCGCAGACGTTTTCTGGCTGCTTCATCTCTGGAAAATAAACCACCGGGAAGTCCCGGTTTAACGTATGTATAGCAATATTCCGGCAGCAGCTTCTTACAGCCTTGAATGTCATTCATACGGTTGCAAAAGATATGATCTGCAGAACGCATGGCGTGTCGATTAAGAACAAAGCCGGGCCAGGAAGCGAGCTTCTTCCCACGGTTTTCCGCATAGGAAGCCTGAAATATGAAATAGGGGATACCCAGACGCCGGGCAACGATCGGCCCATAAATGTCAGGAACTTTATAGTAAGTGCCGTAGGTGAAAATGCAATCAGCACCTCGTGCCTGCTCAGTCATACGATCCAAAGCAAGCTTAGCTCCGGGCCATTTGGCTGGTTGCCAATATATTTCCTTGGCAGAGAAATGATCAAGCGTCACTACTTCATGCCCGTATCCCACAAGAATTGCGATGAGATCACGGGCAATGGTCACGTCACCCGAAATCTTCGGATGCGAGGGAGATTTGAATGGTGTGCAAAAGGCAATTTTCACAGGCGGCTCGCGGGTTACGTTACTCGGCTTTACCTACACCAAAGGGGTGACGAGGTCCAAGGTTTGCCGCGACAGCCTGAGGCACCAATTACGTATACTGACGAACCCAGTTCACGATCTCTTGAGAGTTCATGGCGCCGGGCTGACGAGCGACTTCCTTACCTTCCTTGAAGATGGCGAGAGTCGGTACAGACTGAATTCCGAACCGCTGCGCAATAGCTATTTCCATGGAAGTATCGAGCTTGCCCAAACGAACCTGCGGATGCAGTGCCTTGGCAGCATCGTCAAACTGCGGCCCCATCATCAGACACGGACCACAAGTGGGAGAATAAAAATCAACGAGAACCGGGATATCGGTCTTGGCAATGTGGCGGTCAAAAGTAGCGCCAACCAGTTCGAGAGCACGAGGCTCAAAGACTTTGGTCTTGCACTTTCCGCATGTAGCTTCAGCCTCGCGGCCAGACTGGATGCGATTAATAGCCCGGCAACCGGGACAAACGACGAGATGAGTATCAGCAGTCATAGAAATGTCCTCCGAATATGAATGTATCCCTAAGGATAATCATGAAAAAGCAGAGGGCAACCCTTGGGGCAAGGGTAATGAGGAAAGAAGGCCGAAGCCTTAGTTCATGGCGAGGGTATGTACAGGCAGCGCGCGGCTTGGTGCAATATCGATGAGAATCCCATTGACGTGCGACCTGACAATCAGATTGGTGGACGTATGCATGGTCCGCACAAGACGATCCTCAATAGAGAATGCTGTGTCCTTACGAATCTTGGAAGACAGAGAAATGAGTTCCCGTTTTGCCTTGGGATCAGATTCGGCTTTGGCGAGAGAGAGGATGCGACGCTTCATATTGCGACGAGCCTTCTGCCATATCGTCGGCTCAGTGGGAATATACGCAGCCAAAGTACTCATGCTGGGCTTATCTGCGACAACAACCGTATCCGGCTTTGCCTCAACTGTCGGAGTAATCGCCTGAGGGTTGACTTCAGCAAGCACGCGAAACTGAGAACTCAGCGCGAACATATCATTCGGTTGGCCCACTCCCGCCTCATAGCTATCCTGAAATGCGAGCAGAGATGTGACTTTCACAGAGGCTTTTGCGTCTTCGCCAAGACGTTCCACAAGGCGAACCACGGAATCCGCTTCAGCGGCATCTTTTACAACACCAACAATAACGGCTTCACCTTGCACGACTTCAACATCCACATTGGCAGATTTGATGTGTAGTTCCTTGATGAGCCCGGTCTCAATGACCGTTTCTGCATGACCGTCCGCGATGGTCGGCTCAATGAGTGCCACCAACGATGTCGGCATGGGTTTGACCACACCTTTAACAGAATGAACGCCCTTGAGGTCCTCAAGTGCGCTCAGAGCGCTATCTCGATCTTCTGGAGTGGCATATTCACCGACCACGTACAAATCGCCATTCAAACAGGTGGCTTCAAAATCCACACCCTGCTGGGCAAGCAGCACAGCTTCAGCCTGAATGGTGGTCATTTTATCTGAGATCATTTCGTCCACCTGACGTTCGTCAGCAGCGACCAGAGCGGTCTTGTGAACAGTGCCTACGGCAGAGATGGCAAGTGAAGCAGTCTGAGGCACGGCAAAAGACGCACCCGTGGTCACGATCGCCGGAATAATGGCACAGCCACCGGAAATACAAGTAATGAGCAAAAGCCCAAATATGACAGATAGTTTTTTGATAGACCGCATAATTCCTCCCAAAATCCCCGCTTGAAGCAGGAGGCTGGGGTCTATACTCATTATATTATGGACGCAAGCTTTATTTGACCCTTTTTCTCTAGACTAATTCAAGAACCGCGACAGGCGCAAAGCGAGTGACAGCAACAAATAACGACTAAGCTCTTGAACTACTTCCCTTTCTGTTTACGCCACTGAGCAGGAGTCTGCTTCAAACCGCCGCGCAGCCAAAAACCACGCTTTTTTTTGCGCGCCTGAGCCTCGATTTTCTTAAACCGCTCATAGTATTTTTCATTGGGTTTGACCTTTACGGCAATGGCCAAACCTTCTTGAAGCATAAACTCATTGAGCATCTTGTTGCCACAATAAACATAGGCAAGAAGGCGACCATAGCGATCTTTCCGTCCTTTATCGAATTCCAAGCGAAGCGCCTTTCCATAACAGAAATTAATGGCGCGGGACTTCGCCTGCGTACCGTATTCCTGCCCCCATTCAGGCGCATCAATGCCGATCAGCCGGACTTCCTGAGAACGCCCCTTGTATGAGACCAACATGGAGTCACCATCAATGACAGTCAAAAACTGCGCAGTTTCTGCGACTGATGATACGGGAAGGCAGAGCACTGCCATGACTAAACCAAGGGAGAGATAGATGTTGCGGAATGACATGCCCCCGTCATATAGCATATTCCAATCCCCTTCCACTCTTGCACAAAGGCATGGATATTTGCATGGAACTCACTGTACTCGTGGACAACAACACTCTGATCGATAGATACTTCCTGGCAGAACCAGGTCTGTCCATCCACCTCATCGACGGCGACACTCGTATTCTTTTCGATGCCGGATACTCTGACACGTTCCTGATAAACGCCCGCAGGATGGGATTAAATCTACTGGACCTCGACTGGATAGCACTGTCCCATGGCCATCTCGACCACACATGGGGGCTCGACAGCCTTATCCGGCACTATACGGAAACAGACATTATCGGCACGAAACGTTCTCGCCCGAATCTCCTTGCTCACCCCCACACCTTTGAGACAAAAGCAGCAACGGATCTCCCAGAAATTGGCTCACTCTTAAGCAAGGAAAAGCTCGCGCGTCATTTCGACATAGAACTGACCACAGAATCTCGGAACCTTACGAAAAGCATCTACACACTGGGCGAAATCGAAACGGTATTCGACTTCGAGCAAACAGGTGCCCACGGAAAGCGGCTTGGAACAGACGGACCAACCAATGACACCCTGCTGGACGACACCGCATTAGCGTATGTGAGCAATAAAGGTTTGGTCGTTATCTCAGGCTGTGCCCATTCCGGCATCTGCAGTACTGTAGAACGCGCCAAGCAGGTGACAGGCGTAAACAAGGTTCACACCATCATCGGCGGATTTCATCTCCTCAAAACCAAAGCCCAAAGACTGGAGAAAACAACTGACTATCTTGCGGGACTCGATCTCAAAGCCCTCTATGCCTGCCATTGTACCGATTTGGCGGCCAAAATCGCGCTGGCAAAACAATGCCCGATCAAAGAAGTAGGATCGGGATTACAACTCTCCTTTTAGTCCACAAAAAAGGGGCCTCCCCAATGGAAGCCCCAACTGTTCATGCTTGAAGGACGTTTTGTTTGACTAACTGCCGTTGACCACTGTCACGGCACCATTGGTATTCTTTGCGACCAGCAAGTCGATGCCTGCGGCCATGTCTGCACCGGAACAGGCGATGACAATATCCCCCGTATCCAGATTGTAATCCTCTACCGCCTCGTTGAAATAGTCATCACCCGCGATTGCAGCAATGTCATCCTGGGAACGGTAAATAAACAACTGCTGACCAGGAACACCACCCATCAGTCGCATGTCTTCGCTATTATATCCTGCCATATGTTTTCTCCTGTATGAAGACGGAGGGAGTATATCCACCCCCTCCGGTTGAAAGGGATGATTAGATGATCACTGCGTCGTCGTCACACTTGATCTCAATGACGCCATCGGGGTCGATGAGACAAGAGCCTGCGGACAGCATATGATCCACCAAATGAGCGGCCTTTTCGGGGACCCAATCCACAAACGCCTTGATTTCCTGACCCTCGGCCAAGCCCATGGCATTGCGGTGATAGATGAAGCAGGAGCGGGAGCCGGAGTTGAGCGGCAACCCGGTGTGGAACATCCATGTGATGCCCAGCCAGGTGCGGGATTCCGTGCCGTTCAGCCAGGGATACTGATCGCCTGCAAAGTCGCTGGACTTAAATTCCTGAATGTTGAGCAACTCATTCCACTGATGTGGGCCGACAACTGCAAAGCGATGGCCGTCATCAGCAACATCGTTAGCATTCAAAGTACCAAAGGCCTGCAGGATTTTATCCTTGGTCAGACCGGTAGACGCCTCGGCAACCACATTGGATGCACCAGCCATCTTGTTAATGACCAATTCATCAATCTTGCGGCCCAGCGCCCATGCACCAGCATCAGCAGCGACTTTCTGCTCGTCCTGCTTCTGCTTAAGCTCATCGAGCTTGTCGACGTATTCTGCGGCGCACCAATCAGACAAGGTACACGACACGGTGGAGTGTCGAAGATTCATAAGAGGCACATTGCCGTGACTGGTTTTCTTGCCAGCGGTCCCTTTACCAACTTTCTGAAAGACGCACTTGGAGCCTTCCACACCGGACTGAAGGCGTACGGTGTTACGCAGCTTGGAGCCGCTCTGCTGATAAGACTGGTGTACCATTTCGGTGTATTCAGTCACAAAAGAATTAGCGATAGTTGTAGACATTATTTGTCGTTCTCCTCATTTCATTTCACGTTATTTCTCGACTCCGGGTATCCGGTATTGATGCGGCCTTCAGGTATCCACCCAGACCTGCACGGACCCATTCCGTACAATAGCCATGACGGGCTTCCAGCCGCATCACCGGGCTGGATGCAAAACATTCTAGCCCCGGTTTTCGGACCAAGAAGAAAACGGGTGCGAGAGGGGGGAAAACGGGCAAAAGAATATAAACATTCCCCATTGACAGGAATCACAAAAAAGGCGGGAAGCTCTCCAAGAGAGCTTCCCGCCTTTATCGATATTATATGCTATCACCCAGACAAGCTGAGCAACGCCATTAATTCATATTACTCCATGAACTTCTTGCCCATACTAAACCCCTTGCCTACGCATTCGCCAAGGCTATGGTAATCGCGTGTTCCGGGAGTGAAGAGAAGCGGTAGAATCTTTTCCGGGTCCGGATTCTTGCCATCCACTAATTTGTCGTCATCGCATTTGACGTCCTTGATCTGACCAACAAGCATGACATGAATGCCCACTTCGTAGGTATGAACCAGCTCACATTCGATCACCAATGGGAACTCGTCAAAATACGGAGCATTGACGACATCGCTTGCCACCGGAGTAAGGCCGAGCTTAGCGATCTTGTCTTCTTTTTTACCAGAGACAATGCCGAGGTAGTCGGACTCAGCGGCCAGCCACGTGGGGCAAACATTAATAACAAAGGATTTATGCTTCATGATGCCCGCATAAGTGTGGCGGGATTTACGCAAAGAAACCGTCATGCTTGCGGGATCAGAGCTGCAAATGCCGCCCCAAGCTGCGATCATGGCATTAGGTTTACCTTCTTCATCATATGCACTCACAGCCCAAACAGGGGCTGGCTGGGCCAGCGTTTTAGCTCCCAAAGATTTTTTCATTGTATATTCTCCTGATTATTCTAATTTACTTAAGATTACTGCATGATCGAAACGGAATCAAGCCAGTCCGGGATCAAGGCGAACCGCAATGAATTTTGCTACCCCGGCACACCAACCGCACGCAGAGCACAGCTTGTTACAAGTGGACACCTGTTTGAAGAAATCTTCTGGCAGTTGACTAGCCGGGATATGCACACGATCAGCCAAATCACCCATGGCATCCATTAAATTGAGAAGATTTCCGTCATATTTTTCAGCGAGATATGAGAAGACAACATTCTCTAAAAACGGCGTGCCACGGTTTCTTCCACACAGTTTGATACCATCAATCACTCCATCAAGCTGACTTACGTCTTCCGGCCGAATAAAAGGAGAAGCAAGCATGGCACCATGATCCGAAAGCAATCGCCGTATGCACCCAAAATCACGGTTCATGGCAAATGTCCGTTCCCCGCACAATTCTTCATTCACTATGGCTACATGCGCATCATGAGCGGGCTTGTACGGGCATTGGTATAAGCACCCTTCATTGGCGATAAGGTGCAGTTTTATATCCCGAAACTGAGAGCGCACAACACGTGAAGTTTCTTTCAGTCGAGCCAAATCGCGATTTAACGATCTATCAAGAACTAGTCGGGATGGAGCTTTGAATCCAGTGGCTCCGATCACATCAAGCATAGCGGACACGCGGCTTGGAGAATCAAGCATTGCGTTGACGCTCGGCACGGCTTCCAATCTCCCCACCAACTCAGGATGAGCATCAGATAAGGCTTGCAAGTAATATGGGTCACTAAAGATAAGACCGGTGAGGCCCACTTCATCCAACAGTCGAGAGAGGATTTCCCCAGAAGCATCCAACGCGGAAGTCGAGAAATATTTATCAGGCGCATGAAGTCTGCTGTTCATGAGGACAAACTTTGGCAGATCACCTAGCGCATCCAGCCCAGCAAGGATGGCTTCCTTCTCAGGCTGCTCAAGACGCTGCCGGGCATCTGCCAGCCCTGAATCATAGACGCTAAAATGTACGGAGCAGAGCTCGCTCCGGTGCTTCGCAAGAAACTGGACGTACTTCCGCTCGGGAGTGAACGGGACATCCAGAGGGAGCATTATCTGCCCCCCTTTGCAAAACGAGTCGAAGGCTCGATCCACTCTGGGCGAGGCTGATAGAAAAGGCCATGGCCTTTGCCCGACTTGATACGGGTTTCCTTGAACGTAAGGCCTTCGCCTGAGGACTGTGCAATAGCGTCACGGCAAGAACCTGCAACGAGATCCCCTGTGGCATAGATGGAAAGGATACGCCCCTTGAGACGAGCGCCTCGCTTCTTCTTTAGAAACTGCTCAAAAGCGAACGCCTTTTCACCTTTGCCACAACCGGCCAGAACAACATAATTCACATCGGAACTACCCAAAGAGGATGCGACCAGAAGCGCGATATACCCACCCTTGGAAAATCCCATCACCGTAATATTCTTTGCAGGGACACCGGCTGCGAGCAACTGGCGAATCTGCATAGTAATCTTGGAGGCATATTTATTAGGATTTGTCTTGGAACGAACTTCATCAATCACGATAAAATCTCTGTCCTCGAAATGTTCGATAATGCGGTCGTACAGGTAAACACCATAGCGAGGACTGGACGCCCCTTTGCCTTGCGTTTCCATAATGGCCCCATGCAGATAGAAAAAATACTGTTCTATCGGCTCCACTTTTTTAATTGCCTTTCCAAAAGGCATAGCGCCAGCAGTAGCGGCCACACAGAACGTGGCTATGAGAATGGTGAATATGAAAGAGATACGCATGAAGAGCTCCAGTGTCGAATTGAGCTAACACTCTAACCCAGCGGAGCGCTCCAAGTAAAGAAAAGGGCCGCATCCTTTCGGATGCGGCCCTCATATTGATCTCTATTTAGAATCGCTCAAAATCATCACCATCCGGCCCCGGTAGCGCCTGAGTGGCACCCCGGCTGACAACTGTAGTCCGCCTAGGCGCACTTGGATCATCATTAGTGGTGAAGAATGTCATGGTATGTGCCAACATCTGCGCCTGCGCCGAGAGTTCTTCCGAGGTGGAAGCCATCTCTTCAGAGGCTGAGGCATTGCCTTGAATGACCTGATCAAGCTGACCGATGGCCAAAGAGACTTCAGAAACTCCGCGATCCTGCTCTGCACAGCTTGAAGCAATCTCCTGAACCAGCTCAGCGGTCTTTGCTATTTGTGGCAGGAGTTCTTCCAACTTTTGCCCAGCCTTGTCCGCAACGCCCATGGAAGCATCAGACAGATCACCGATTTCCTCAGCAGCCTGTCCACTTCGTTCCGCAAGCTTACGCACTTCGGCGGCAACAACCGCAAAGCCCTTACCATGCTCACCCGCACGAGCTGCCTCGATAGCAGCATTCAAAGCAAGTAAGTTCGTCTGGCGAGCAATCTCTTGAATGATAGTGATACGTTCAGCAATGCTGCGCAATGCTTCAACAGCTTCACCTACAGCCTGATTACTCTCTTCCGCACCCTTGGTCGCATCCAGAGCGATAGACTCAGTCTGGTTAGCGTTGTCCGCATTGGAGCGTACGGCTGACCCCATCTCTTCCATGGCAGCGGAGACTTCTTCAATGGAAGCAGCCTGCTCGGTCACGGATTGAGAGAGACTTTCTGCTGTAGCAGATAACTCTTCACTACCAACAGAAACTGTAGAAGTAGCTGTATTGACGTCAGCAACCACCCCATTGAGACGCTCCGACATGGTAGTCAGAGCTTTAGCAAGCTGACCGACTTCATCGTTCTGATCAAGGTTCACCTTAGCGCGCAAGTCACCAGTGGCAACGATCTCGGCAAAAGTCATGCCTTCACGCAAAGGCCCGATAATACCACGAGCCAATATGACTGCGAGGAAAATACCGAGAATCAATGCAACCGCACTGAAGAGGACAACACCAGTCAGAGTCTCAGATGCTGCTTCCAGCATCTGCTCATCAGTCATGATATTATCAGCAATAATTGCCATGGAACTATTCAGGATTTCCTGAACCTTGTTCAAAGCAGGCACGGTGACATCGGTATAAATACTCTTGGCCTCTTCATAGCCAATCTGTCTGGCATCGTTGAGAGCCAGAACCCCATCGATCATGTCGAGAGTTTCCTCTGCCAGTTTTGTGGTATCCTTGCGGAACAACTTCTGTGCGCCAGAACGTTCTCCTGCAGCCAACATATCGTTGAGTTCAATAGCAGAAGTATGCAGGAGCTTATGAGGCTCATAAATGGCCTCGACCAATCGGCCGAAATCCCTATCTGCATTCATGCGCTGTTTCGTCTCATTGGAATACAACCACTTGCCCAGTCCACATTTATGCGGATCAGTCTGAACACCCGTAGCCGTAGCCTGAGGATTGATGAGCGCATCTTTGACCTTGCCCATCCAGACAAGGTGATCGAGCTTCTTATCACGCAGGAAAGTGCCGAGTTCTACATCGGCTGGAGCGTACTTCTTCCCAATATCAATGGCAGAAGCATGAAGCTTGTTATGATGTTGTTCAATATCCGACATATGAGAACGGATAGATGGGACCAGAACCTCGGCTTCACGCCGAGCATCGCTATAATACCACTTACCAAATGCGCACTTATGCGGATCGGTCTGGACGTTAAGCGTATGCACCTTGGAATCAGCTAACAGTTCGTTAACCTTTTCCGCCCATTTGAGGTGGTCCACCACGCGCTGGGTAAAATTCCCGCGCAACTTATTGCCAGCGATTACTTCTTCGGCATCACCAACTATGGTCTCGATACCAAAGACAGACCAGCCGCCCAAGCTTACGAGTATAAGTAGGACGGTACCAAAACCGATGGCGAATTTCATACATAGTTTGCAATTTTTCCAAGTCATATCAACCCCCCAGTTGATCGGCTTGTTAAATGTTGAAAACGTGCAATTGTATCCAGTTGGAACTTCTTGAAGTTCAATGAGATACAGGCACTCGAATAATTCTCTGACAGAAACATCATAATATGTCCATTAGAACATAGTATTCAATATCGATGTTATAACGCATTCATATGTAATCAATATCAAGAGCTCATGGTTCCCAACGGCCGAGAGTTGGCATATAGAAGGAGCCATGAATCGATTTTCTTATTGGCTTATACTCCTGCTCATAGCGCCGCTTACCCCCGTTCATCCGACTCAAGCGAGTGACACTCCTCAGTGTGTTTACGTACTCAAGCCAAGAGTAAATCTACGTAGTGCGCCAAAAAGCTCGAGTTCAATAGCTGGAAATCTCACACAAAATCAATCCCTCATCCAACTGGAGAATTCACAGGGTTGGTCAAAGATTGTCTTAGTGACAGGACAAACTGGCTGGGTGCGTGATGACTTAATCTCCAATACGACCATCAAAATTCTCACAAAAGAACGAAGATTGCTTGTCGTCCGAAAAGCAGAAACGCTTATAACAACTCCGATCACAATCGGCCCCAAAGAGATTAATACTGGTCGCTATTTCGGAGTGTTAAGGGATGGAATAATAAAACTGAACTGGCCCAATCGCAATGATCTTCGCCAGCAACTTCAATCAGGCAAGATTGCATATACCAACTATCAGCGTGCTTTACTCAGCAGGCCACAGGCCGATGGCACAGAAGAACTCTCCCTCTGTTCAGAGAATGCAAAAAATAAAAACTGCGCCGTACTTGCAACATCGAATGACATGAAACGAATTGCCAAGCTCACACCGCAGGGAGCGAGAGTGGAAATCTACGCTAGCAGTAATATGGAAGCTGAGATGAACGGACCGGATGCCATGCCCCACAAAATCCACAAGGGCGCACTTAAGCAATTGAAATTCCCGGCTGCGGGAGTTGCTCATGACGGAAGGATGCCCTATTTACGTTATCCCGGCGGCGACATTCAACCGGACTTTGCCTCATCAAGCGACATTGTTATCCGCTCTGTCCGAGAAGCAGGACTGGATCTTCAAGCTGCCATATATGAAGACATGCTTCTCAATCCGAGCAGATACTCCAATCTTGATTTGGGGAAAAATGAATACGGAGCGCACAGAATGGTGCCAATCCTTCATGCGTACTTATCTCATAATAGCGTCTCACTGCCGACAGATGTGCAAGAAGCGCCATATTCCTTCGAACCAGGCGACCTCGTAACGCTTTCCACAGGCCTTACTGGCAAGAACATCCCTGACAAAATAGGCATAGTAGGGGATCAGTACAATCCAGCCGGATTGCCAGAGATCATCACCGTATGGGATGTAGGTCAATACACGCGAGAAATGGATATCTTGAGCAAAGAAAACCTAGAGGTTACCGGTCACTTCCGATTTACTCATCTATTTGATTATCAATAAGAAATCAGACGACGATACTATTAAGAGATAACTCGGAAACGTTTGAACTCAGAATAAGCCCGGCTTTGCACGATACGGCGCATGGCGTCAATCTGCTTGGAATTCTCCATAGCCAACTCCACCAATTCCATATCAAGAAACCCAGCTCTTGCCATTGAAGTAATAGTCTTGTGCGCCTTCTCTTCGAGCATACCATCTCTATAAGGGCGATCCTCGGTAATGGCGGTATAGACATCAGCCACCGCCATAATACGACTGCCAAGCGAAAGGTCTTCAAGCTTGAGCCCGTGTGGATATCCATTCCCATTGAGTCGCTCATGATGCTGGCACGCCCAATCTGCCACATCTTCAAGCCCAGGGATAGAACCAAGCACGTCTTCGCAGACAACTACGTGATTTTGAACAACTTTATACTCAGAATCCGTGAGCTGCGCAGGCTTATCCAAAAGGTCCACAGGCACTGCAAGCTTACCTATATCATGAAGATTCCCGGCAAGCCGCATACGCTTCTGGTCTTCCTTGCTCATGCCCGCCAACTGGGCCAACTGCACAGCTGTCTCGGCAACCCCCTGGGAATGCGTAGCGGTGTGCCTGCTTCGAAAGTCAATGATGTGTGAAAAGAATCGAGAAAAATCAATCAGCTGATCTTGTGGAATAAGCTGATCATTCAGGTTGCTACCCATGATGTCCCGCAAAGGAGCGCTACCACTTTCCATGGCTTCCCAAAATTGAGAATCTTTTGCGACTTCCACAAATGCATCAACTGCTTCGGGTGCGTATAGAGCCTTAGAATAACTGCCAATCACGTTCTTAATATACTCTCGATCAAACACCTTGGTACCGACTTTACCAAGAACATCCACCCGGTCCATTAAGTTCAAAACGTTACCAAGCAAAAGTATCTGTCGATCAACATCCTGATGCTTCTCTTGAAGCTCACGCCAAGATGTATGATGAAATCGGACAAGCTGTGCGGACTGGCTCAGCATAGGATGTGAGCGAAGCAAGCGATAGCCAATCTCCGAATGCTCAGTAAGATCTGCATCGAAATCCAAACCATCGAGCTTGAGGTTCAAAGAGAATGCTCCAACATCATGAAGCAACGCGGAGATAACCAGATCTGTTGCATCTTTGGAATTGAGACCCAGCGTCCGGGCTATGAAAGCCGAGGCAATAGCCACCCTCCGGTGGTGCCCAGTAACAGTGCTGCTGACATAGTCCAGAGCCCTGGAGATGCCCTTGATTAAATCAAGCAGATAGACGTCGTTCATTCATAAGTCCAAATGTAGAGTATAAAACCGTTAACATCATTAGGTGAAATCATACGTAATTCAAAAGAGTTACAATTTTATAGCAATTAATCTCAACTGTAAAGCCAGCCAACTTCAAACGTCAGCAACAGTATACAGCAATGGCAACCCATTCTCTTTTCGACAATAGTTCCTACTCTGCGCCCAAGGCAAGCCCATTATTTTGTGTTTAAAACAAACCACTCCAAGCACTCTTTTCAGGTTGTTTTATACCTCCATGTCAAGTGGAAATCACTACCCTCTCGTACCCGCTTTGCCCCCTGCAGCACCCGTTTTCCGCATTGCTCAAAAAGCTGTTGTACCCTCGTTGGAATCATATCAGCCGCCAAGCTGGCGAGCTGCAACTGCAACGAAAGAAGGAAACAATATGGCAACAAGTGTAATTGAGATCTGCAACAACGCCCTGCTAGATTTGGGCGAGGATGTGATCATGTCTCTTGGAGACGAAGGTAAGGCCGCGGGGCTATGTAATCATCGATGGCCTGCAGTACGCGATGCAGTCCTTCGCACACACCCCTGGAACTGTGCCATGGCACAAGCAGAACTAGCAGCAGCCACCGCAGCTCCTCTCTGGCGGTGGGAGTACAAATACACCCTCCCCTCTGACTTCCTCCGCATTGTCCAGATAGTTGGACAGGACGGGATTGAAGTCTCTGATTGGGAGATTCAGGGCGGCATCATTCTTTGCAACGAAGACGCCCCCATCTACATCTCGTATGTCCGCCGAGAGACAGACCCAAAAAAATACGACGCACTACTGAGTGAAACATTCTCAGCTCGCATGGCAGCGACTCTCGCCTACCCCCTTTCTGGTTCCACCGCTCTAGCTCAGGCTTACTGGAGCGCATATCAAGACAAGCTTGGCGAAGCTCGTGGCGTTGATGCCCGTGAAGGCATCCCAGAATCTGTCACACCAACAGGCTGGCTCGGCGCTAAAATGGGTTCACGGTAATACAACAATCATTGAACAGTCCGCGAAAAAAGCCGAAGTGACTCTTCGTCACTTCGGCTTTTCTGTTCTAGTTTTTTTAAAAGCTACTGCGCTTTAAGTGCCTCATCTTCATCATTAAACAGTTCTGCCAGCTTGGTAATACCAACCATATCAAAAACCGTTTTAAAGTTACTAGACAATCCGGCCAGAACAACACGAACACCTGAGCCATGATTATCCTGCAAAAGGCCAGTCAAGCCAGTGATACCGGCACCATTGATAGAGGCATTCTCCTCAAAGTCGATAAGGATGACATCCTTGCCCAACTCCTTAGCCGTCTCAAAAGCTTCTGTAATGTGCGGGATGGTATTGCCTGTGACATTTCCTCGAACATTTACAACTGCAGCAGCAGCTCGCTCCTGTACTATAACCTGCCCTTCGTCACTTCTGGCAATAGCAAGACGCTCTTCTGCACGAGAGAGAGCCTGTTCCAAGGCTTCACGCTGCAACGGCTTGTTGATGAAATCCGTAGCATCCAGATTTAATGCCTGAATAGCCAAATCCATATCACCATGCCCGGTGATAACAATGACCTCGGCGTGAGGATCTACTTTCTTGATTTCCTTAAGGACCTCAATACCATCCATGACAGGCATCTTAATATCTGTGAGCACAAGCCCGGGGCGCTCCTGCTTGAACAGATCGAGGCCGTCCTGACCATTCTCCGCCGTTAATATCTCGTACCCGTATGCCTTGAGCAACAGGGAGAACATCTTGAGCGTAGGGCGCTCATCATCGATGACAAGTATCTTCTTCTTTTCCGTCATTAGCTGGAACCTCCTCGCGCGCCTGATGCCGGGAAATGCATCCGAAACGCGGTCCCTTTGTCTTTTTTACTGTTAATCGTGACGTGTCCGCCATAGTCCTTCACGATGCCATATGTAATGGCAAGACCGAGCCCCATGCCCTGGCCTGTTTCTTTGGTGGTGAAGAACGGTTCAAATATTTTATGCTGATCTTTTTCACTAATACCGCAACCCGTATCCTCCACCTCTAAGAACACCTCTCCATCTTCATATCCAGTACGGAGAAAGATGTTCCGTTTTGCACTTATATCGTGAGGAGAAGAAGCATCATTAAGGGCATCACGCGCATTGGAAACCAAGTTGACAACCACCTGTTGTAGTCGGTTGGAGTGGCCGGAAACAGCTGGCAAATCGCTCGCCAAATCCAATTCAAAGCAGATATTGTCCAACTCGAACTGACGGCGGAGTATAGACAACACCGCGGTAATCGGCTGGTTGAGATCGACCTGCTCTTCTATAAGATCAGACTTACGCCCGAAGGATCGCAGTGTATTGATGATCTCTGCGGCCCTGTCCACCTGAGTAGATATTTCACTCACCACTTCAATGAGATCTTCCTTGGGAATATCCATATCTTCCTCTTCCATCATGGCGAGGAATTCACTGCCCATCTTAATAGCATTGAGTGGCTGATTTATTTCGTGAGCCACACCCGCAGACATTTCACCAAGAGACTTCATTTTACCGGCCTGAATGAGCTGCGCATCCTTCTCAATCATCTCGGTAATATCCGTCACAGCAATGATGATGGCATGACGTCCTCGATAGGAAATGGGACAGGCATGCATATTAACAAAGAAAGGATCGCCTCCCGCTCTGTAGTGAAGCAGCTTCGGGAAGTAGACGCAGCCACCTCCACCTTCGATGAAATAGGACATGCACTCTGCATTATGATCCGGCCCCAACTCCAGAAAGTTCATGCCAATAAGTGCTTCCTTGGGGTAGCCGTAAAGCTCCTCAGTGCGCGGATTGGCATCCATAATATCATTGGTTTCACAATCCACAACAAAGATTGGATCAGGCCCAGAATCGAATAAGGAACGGTACTTTTCCTCGGATTCACGCAAACGGCGCCGATAGAGCTTAATGGACCAAACCATATTTCGGAAGGAGTCTCCAAGCTGTACCACCTCGTCGCCTTCATGCTTGGAATAGAAAACACAATTGCCGCACTTGCGATGGGCCTCATCAAGCACAGCACCACTTCGGGACTGATCAAAATGCCAACATGGAAGATCAGTATTGGTAAATGCTGGACAGTTGGAGGTATCCCATTCTTCATCTGAGCCAAGCTTGAGTGGAATATCAAAGTTCCCTCGGCTAATTTCATCGGATAACCGTGTCAGGTCGGAAATAGGCCGAGTAATATACCGTGTGAGCCAGTTGGAAAGAAAGATGGTGATTATGATCACCAAAGAAATAAACCCGAAAAAAGCCACCCGCAGCTTGGCTACAAGCGAATCAATATGCGCCTTATTCAGGCCAACGTGAACAGTTCCAATTCGATAAAGACCTTCATTGATGGCGGCAGCCACATCATAAATTGGCTCTCCATCCATATCAATGAGATCAATGGAATCCTGTTTGCCCTCGGCAATAGTGTTCTCAAGAAGCTCTTTTGGCAGATTCCTCGTCAGAGTATGCGCAAGTACTTTACCCTGCTGATCCTGAATGAAAATATAGGAAACTAGATGCTTGCGCTGATGCAAACGAGCCTCATCAAAGATGAGCACAAGAAGCTCCGGCACCTTATCATCCAGAATATAGGTACCACCACGCTCTGCAACGGAATAGGCAATGGCTTTCCCGCGCATCTCCAATTCATGTGTCAGGGAACTCACTAGAATGTAACGGGAAATTAATGCAATTGCCACACTAATGAAGAGCACAGCCGCCAACATGGATAAAAGGAGCTTTACCCGCAAGCCTGCGTGGTTGAAATGGTAACTAACCTGTTCGCGTAGGGTCATTGCCCTTGCTCCCGATCAGCTTTCAATCCTTCCCAGTCAGAAAATGGCACAAAACGCCCATTAACAAGCTTGGTAAAATGGACCTGATCCAATCCCTGACGATCATTGGGCCCATAGGTAATGGACATACCAGGCCCCAACTTGAAATCACGAATAGATTCAATGGCGTCAACTAACCCTTCACGAGTTAAATCGCGCCCCGCCTTGTCCAATCCCTCAACCATAATTCGAGCATTAAGAAAGCCTTCCAAGCCAATAAAACTTGGCGTCTCGCCGGGGAAATACCGATTAAGAAGTTGCACATACTCCATTGCGGCATTCGGGGACTCTGTGCCTGCATGCACGGGAGGCGGGACCACCTGAGACATGAGAACGGTCCCCATATCACTCCCTATACGACGAGCAAGCTCTTCCGCACCAACAAACGAAACATTGTAAAAGACAGGGTCAAAATCCTTTGCATAGGAAAGCTGGATGAACTGAGCACACGCACCATAGGTACCAATCATAACGACAGCTTCAGCCTTAGATTCGCGGATACGATCCAGCCCCTCAGTCACATCCTGTGTGCCACGGATATACGAACCACGCGCAACAGGTTCGAGGTTGAATTCCTTAAGCGCGAGTTCGGTGCCGATGAGGCCATCAAATCCGTAAGCGTCATACTGGTAAAAAACAGCTATTCGCTCCAGCCCTAAGTCCTCAACCATATGAGATACGGCGGCCTGTGTTTCCTGATAGTAGGAAGCGCGAATATTAATGACATATCGATTGAAAGGCTGGCGAAGTCGATTAGCTCCGGTAAACATGCCTATCAAAGGGATCTTCGCCTCTTCTACCAAGGGAAGCACTTTGACCGTGGTGGGGGTACCTACGTAACAGAAGAGCGCAAGAATATCGTTGTCGATAATAAACTGCTGGGTGTTAGCAAGACATCGCGGAGGATCGTAGGAGTCATCTGCGGCGACAACTTTGATAGTGCGACCATGCACCCCGCCCTTTTCATTGATATAGCGAAGATACGATTCAGCACCTTGCAAAGTCTGCGTACCGAGATAGCCAGCGTGTCCAGTGAGAGCCAGAGAAGATCCGAGTCGGATTTCAGTATCAGAAACACCGGGCACTCCAGGGTAAGCACCCGAAGAAATATCCACGGAATCACAAGCCCCTGTAAGCAATATCAGCCCCAGAAGAAGAAATATCCATAATGGTTTGCGCACAATCAAAGCCACTCCGTCCGGCATGTATTTGCCGAGTTCGGGAAATAGGTTCTTTCTGAGTACTGGGATGGGTGCAAAAAAACAAGGGTGGCTGATATACTCACGATTCTGCCCTGCGCCAACAATCATGGCATAAACACAAATTCATGAGAATCAATCGTTGTCGGCCGGCTCCATGGGCTTTGTGTCGGAAAGGTCCATATGCGTCCCGATCATGCGAACAGGAGAACCATCCACGGCCACTTCGGTCACACCGCCACGACCTAGAACCCACTTCCACCGACCGTCTTTCATCTTCATGCGAAACTCTCCCGCATAATGATGTATCTCTCCATAAGCCGCGTAGAGATTGAGATAGTCCGTTACTCTATTAATAGCCGCATCTAAATCATCAGGGTGAAGCAATGCTTCCCAAGATTCAACCCTCTCTGGGAATTCATACGGCGCATAGCCAAGCATCTTGTAATACTCCGGCGAGAAAAAAACTTCATTGGTTCGAAGGTCCCAATCCCAAAGGCCATCAGCTACTGCATCAAGAGCCATATCGAACCGCTCTTCACTAACTCGAAGAGCGCGAGTTGCCTTATTTCTCTGAAGGACAACAACAAAAAGGAAGAGGGATAACCCAGCAAGAGAGACAATCGCCACGACAGCTGCCCAGACTAGGACCTTGTTCCCTGCATAAAAAGTAACAGGCTGCCCTACGACAATAGCACCCTCGGGAAGCTCCACTTCACTAAGGCCAAGCGCTTCCAACCTATCGTAGTTAAGCCTGACACGTACGGGAGGCTCGTCTAATATTGGAATATCATTAACATTCGACCCCTTAAGGACTTTGATAGCCATTTTAGCCGCAGCACGCCCATGAAGAAGACCATCAATCACCACCCCCCCAAAAAATCCATTATCCACGTAGACCCGATATCCTGTATATGTTTGAAATTTCAGACTTTTGAATGTTTCATAGTATTCCTGAGCTGTTAAAACATCACCGTTAGGCTGAGTGTAGAAAGTCAGGGGGAACAAGACGGTTTCTTGAGGCGAATACTGCTCCAGTCGTTTAAGCAATTCCTCACGGGATACGCAAAGCCACTTCTCCAATTCATATCGAATACCCGCGATCTTCACGGCTTGCTCCAACTCATTCATCATGAGTTGGCTAGTACGAGTACAATCAGCAATTGCGATAATGCGCCGGACATTGGCATTGAGATACTTCATCAACTGAAGGTTGGAAATATGATCAACCTTCTCAACCACTCCAGTAATTCCCGTATGCCCCTGCAACATCCCAGGCTCGAAGTTGTTAACACCACAAAAAATAATTGGAACATGAGGCGCGATTCGATTCCGATACTTGAGAAAAAAGTCCAAGGCATTATTATCACAAAGGATAACCGCATCAAAAAAACTGTCACTGTACTTGCCATCATACAAGGAAACGAGATCTTCCAACATAGCACTATCGTGAAATCGCTTGGTATCCATGTATTCAAAAAACAATTCATAATCGAGGCCGGAGTCAACAAAAGCCTCCTCGATCCCCTTCATCATGTTATCCTGGAAGGTTTTCCCTCGGTGGTATGAATTGAGCACAAGGACATTATGCGTATCCTGATGGGCTAACGCAGAGAAAGGAGAACAAAGCAAAAAAAGCAATACACAGACGAACAAAAATACGCCTCTATAACCGAATCTGGGGAATATTAAGCAAGCAACAGGCATGAATCCAACCCTTTTCTACAGTTCTACTAACTATAGTATATATAACTGTTCATGCCAATTATATGATTGCTTTTCACTATGTGAATCCCATTAAAAGAAAGTTGTAGCTTTTCAATCTACAAGACTAGCCAAAACACATCGTTACAGATATGGATGGAAAAAAGGGCGTGAAAAACGCCTGTACAGCAAGGAAATATCGAGGAGGCTCACTATATGTTGATTGCGAATTGGATGACAAAGGAAGTAGCAACGCTCAATCAGGAACGTTCCATGATGAAAGCGTCCAAGGCTATGAAGGACAAAGCCGTCAGTTGCATGCCCATCGTGGATGATGACGACAAACTCGTAGGTATTATCTCCGATCGCGACATCAAGGACGCATCGCCCTCAAAGGCGACAACCTTGGATATGCACGAGTTGTACTACCTGCTGTCCGAAATCAAGATCAAAGACATCATGACTAAAAGGGTAGTCACCATCAGAGCGGAAGAAACCGTTGAAAAGGCCGCAGTACTCATGCTCGAAGGTCATTTTGGCAGTCTGCCTGTTGTTGATGATGACAATAAAGTCGTAGGTATCATTACCGATACTGACGTCTTTAAAGTCCTGGTAGAAATTTCAGGCGTCTATGAAGGCGGCACTCAGGTCTGTTTGCAGATTCCTACCGAAGCCGGCAGCCTCGGCCCGGTTCTCGATTACCTCAAGGCGAACGGCGCCCGCATTATGTCAGTCATGACTCGCAACGTGCCAGAGGACCAAGGCAAAAAGGACGTCTACATTCGCATCCGCGACATGGAGAAGCCGGAATACAAACGCCTCAAAGCTGGAATGGAAGAAAACTTCGAAATTCAGTTCTGGGCAGTTGATCCCGTCCATCGCGTAGTCTAAGCATCAAATCAGTCGACCTTAAGACCGGGATTTATCCCGGTCTTTTTTTATTCCGATTTAGAATATCGATAAGCGCCGATCACGTAACATGCTTGAACAAAAGAATATAAAGCAAACGATAAGTTGACATTTCGCAAAATGGAAACATCCACAGAACACACAACACCTCGACCATCTCTCCCTTTGAGTCATCTCATCTATTAAGTCTTTTCCAAAACCCACCGAAGAGACAGTGTAGCAACAGGAGACCAAGGAGTTTCTATGGGAAGCGTCGTAGCCCTGGATCAATTCAGGGAAGCAATAAATAAGAAGAAGGCTGGCCCAGTCCGCCCACCACGTCCACCTATTTCAGGTGGCGAGATATGGGGACGCGACTACACAGAGGTCGAAGCCGTTGTATTCGGCTTACTCAAGGTTCGCGATATCCTAGCCCACCACATGGGCGGGAATGACCATTCTTTGGATCAATTCTGCATGGACAGCCTAGATGCCGCATACAATATCCACGAGAGAGGGCTTTCCAATCTAAAGACCGCCATCAAGCCTCTAAAAGAGTGGATCCTTGATGAAATGACTGAGGATAACAAGCGAGACCTCTCATGGGCACTCGTCATTCTTGACCTCGTTGAAAAGTCTCCAGTGAAGCGCTGATCGATAATCTACTATCTTATATTAGTTGTAATTCTAAGATATTATAAGTTCCCGACAGCAAAGAGACCGGAGCCTGCTCCGGCCTCTTTTTGATTTGTTGGAGTTCACATATCCTTGTTGTGGCTTCCTCAGACATCACTTGAAGGAATAAATACGCCACGAACCGTTCATCGACTCGTTTCGCCCTTTCCCCGAAATAGATGTTGCCCTTTGCGCTATCTCTTATATGAAGGAAGCATGGGCGAAACCACCTCCGACCGGGTGTCCGGTCCTCAGATTCTGCTTTCGGCAGGCTGCCTGTTCCATCTCCCCCTGAAGCTCATCGCACGCATCGGGAGGGACGCAGGGTTCTCCGGCATGGAACTCATCATGAACTCGCCCAAGCTCAACCCGGAAGCGGGCCTTGAAGCTGTCAACGAAATGCTCCCTATCCGAAGCATTCATGCCCCCTTCCGTGATTGGGCAGCGTGGGGCGGGCATCTCGCATCATGGAAAGCCACTGCCGCTTTGGCCAACTCCTTGCCAGACACCGACCACATCGTCATGCACCCCCCCGGCTCAAAGCTGGCCAACATGATTCAGAATCGATGGTTCGAGCAGGCATACGACCTCCCACTCCTGCTTGATGCCAAGGGCCGCATTCAATTCTCCCTCGAAAACATGCCGTGGGCCACGGGCTCACCATTTTCGCGAGACCCTCTCGAAAAACTCATGGCCCAATGCCAGGATAAGAATGTTGGCCTGACCTATGATGTCTGCCACATGGGCGTATCCGACAGAAACGTCATGGAAGCCATCGAAAAAGTTCCTATGGAGTTATTATATAACGTCCACTTCTCCGACGCTGTTGGTTACACCGAACATCTCACGCCCGGCTCAGGAGCACTGCCTCTGAACGATTTCCTCCAACATCTCGCCCAGCGAGGCTATGAGCGCTACGTCACTCTCGAGCTAGAACCGTCAGCTTTCCCTGATGACATCTACGGAACCATCGAAACTCTTGTCTCCATCAGAGAAGCCATGGAAGAACAACTTTCCGCATGAGTATTTGACATTCCGAGCAAAAGTGGGTGCATATGTAGAAATACATTATGGAGCTGCTGTGAAACAAATTCTTCCCGCCATATGCTTTCTCTTACTCATAGCCGGATGCACGACTACCCCCAAGGACCTGCCAATCAAGGATGTTCGCAATCTCTCACAGGATGCCGGGGCGTATCACGACCTACCCAATCAAACACCACTCCTTTCCCCCGATACACAGCAAGCCGCCTTCATACACTTCCTAGGCGAACATTTTGACCCATGGAATAGGACAACGCCCAAACACACAGCCGAAGATGTTTTCTGGGGATTCAAATCGTTCACTGCAACCATGTACGGCGAGAACACACTCCCCCGTGATCCGGCATGGATGAAACAGATGCACGCGCTCTCCAGAGTGGACCACTACCCCTCCATGGACAAACGAGCCATAGCTGTCACCAACACGTCCATGCGTGTACTGCCCACAAACCAACCTCTCTTTTATGACTTTGCCAAAGCGGGCGAAGGATATCCCTTTGATTACATGCAAAACTCTCTCGTCCTTGCTGGAACGCCACTCTATGCAAGCCACTACAGCGCAGACAGAGCATGGATCATGGTGGAGTCCCGATTCACTTACGGATGGGTTCAGGCAAAAGACATTGCATGGGTAAACGATGAGTTTGCCAACGCTTTTCAGACAGGAGAATACGGAGCGATTACACACGATGACCTTCCAATCACCGACCTCAATGGCACTTTCCGCTTCACGGGGCATGTGGGAACCATCTTACCTGTCATGAAAGGCAAAGAGAGAGATGCTGGCCTCACTTTCATCATCCCTGCACGAACTCACGACGGGCAGGCCATCCCCCGCACCGCATTCGTCACCAGCCATTCAGCGCTCCTAGCACCTATCGCAGCCACTCCCACGAATTTCTCACGATTGGCCAATGCTATGCTAGGCAGACAATATGGATGGGGCGGCCTCTATGAAGACCGAGATTGTTCCGCTTCCATTATGGATCTCATGGCAGGATTCGGCATATATCTGCCGCGCAATTCAAGTCAGCAGATCAAAGTAGGAGCATACGCATCACTTGAATCACTGAGCCGCGAGCAAAAGAAACAATTCCTCATCGCCCACGCAACACCGTTCCTCACAACAATACGCAAACCGGGCCACATTATGCTCTACGTAGGCCAACAAGACGGGCAACCAATCGTCTTTCACTCCACATGGGGGCTCAAGACGAAAAAGAATGGCAAGTACGGCCGAAAAATAATTGGCTCCACCGTCATAACCTCGCTGGAACCCGGACAAGAACTCCCGAACCTTGTACGACCAGAGGGAATTCTTCTGGAAACAGTCAATGGCATGAGCACCCTCCCCGGCATAGGAGAGAAATAACGTGATGATACAGAAAGCCATAATCTTCGCCACGCTCGGCTGCATGCTCATATTCGTCGCCTGCAGCACGCAGACAACAACCACCTTCACGTTGCGTAATGAAACCAAAACCACACATGCCATGATTACGGGCATCGACCAATTCGATGGCGGACAAGTATGGGGTATAAATACAGCCAAAGGAACATTTGTTGTAGGACCGGAAGTTCCTGGTGGCGTAAAAAGCACTCTCTATGAGCATCTCATCGAAGCCCATGAGTCTGTAGTAACCATCCATTACATGGAGATTCCAGCCAGCAAGAATATTGCAGCCCACAAACGAATAATGAGCATCATCGTTCAAGAAATAGAATATGATCTCGACTACTGATACTCATTCGCCCATTTTTTTTGACACCTGAAAACAGACAACAAACTCTTCTCGCAAATCAGCCTGCCATCTGTTCATATTTATTACCCATCCCCATACCGGAACGAGCTATGCATCATTTCGGACATGACGATATTCATACGAAATTGCATCCTGACGACAGCGGTACTTGTCCTGCCTGGTTGTCTCGCCATCAACGCGCTACTTGGCGTGGCAGGATTCCTCACAACCGGTCCGATTCAATACGCGGGCACAGTCTATTCCGTGGGAGAGTATGCATATGAATATGCGGTCAACGACAAAACCCCGGATGAGGTGATCGGAGAAAAATTCGCATGGCTCACCGAACCAGATGTCGAGCCACGCATGGAAGGACATGGCAGAACTCTGGCAAAAGCAGCCATTCTCAACACGCCACCCCCGATGGATCTCTCAACACAAAACGCAAGAACAGCCGACGCAAAACCAACAAGGCTCAAGACACTTCACCTCACACCAGGGGAGATTGCCTCGCCTATGATCGCGTCCTTACGACCAACACCCCAGACTATTCCAGAAGCTCGTATAGTTCAGACAGACATGCCCAGTGTTTCGAAAGCATCCTCCCCCATCACTTCCACGAGGGAAAAGCAGAAGCCCACCATTCCACAGCAAGTGAACTCGGCACCTTCACTTCCGCAAGTACCGATTCAAGCCAAGGTCAGCCAACCGACAACATCACATGAATATGTTGAGCGCACACCTGACCCATTGATGGTCAAACTCGATCGTATGGAGCACAGTCTGGCCCAAGCCGAACAACTCATAGACCACACTCCGGCAGATGGCATCAGGTACTCCGTACCAACGCAAGAAACCGGACAAACCGAAACCACACTGAGTGGTTCATGGTCCATCCGGCACACGCTTATGCAGAGCACCCCTGCTCCGGCAATGGAAGCCGTGAACGAGGCTGCCCTCATTACTGCTCAGCTTTAGCCTCGCCCCTTGGGAGCAGGAGATCCGCCTCGGTCCCCATGGTAAAGATAAAAACCGATATTCCGATCCCTTTGATCGCGAAGCCATTGCTTCAGATCATCGGGCAACGCACGCCAAGTCCCCTTGGGCTCTCTCTTCCACGCAGGCAATCCATGAGCCTTTACGAGTTCATTGATGCTCTTAGGATTCTCCCCAACCGCATCGCATATATCTTTGGCCCCTTTTAAGCAGAAATTTTCCATATACCATCCTCGCACGCTTCATTTACAGTGAAAGGGAAAACCTCTGCCCCATTGCTCCGCTTCATGAAATCGGCAAATGTCCTACCGGAATTGAGCACGGCCCGATCTCCTCGCAACAAGCCGAAATGCCTCCCCAACAGCACGCACCCACGTGTATCCCCCGAGACATTGCCAGGATGAAGAAGGATATGAGTTCTGCCCGGAACGCCATCAATTTCAAATGTCGCACCATAACGCGGCGAATCCACGCGACGGCACACATATTCACCCTGAGGTATACAGGAGATATTCACCGCATTATCCTCATCCGGCGGCTCCAAGGTCACACAAAAAACCTGCCCGTCCAGACGAAGCACTCCAAAAGTACCCTCGTTTGATTTCTCCAATCGTATCAGCTCTGCTTTATTTATCATTTCCCTCTCCTTGCTGCTGTTGAGGTCAAACATGAACGACCTATTAATAGACACTTGACTATTGGTTAGTCAACAAATTTTGACATCTTTCTTTAGACATTTGCCTCAATTCATGTATAACCAATTGTAAATCTGAATAGTTTGAAGAGGACATCTCATGGGATTCACAGACACAGTTCGCCAAGCACTCCTGGACCGCATAGGAAAAGGAAAGCGATACTCTAACAACAAGCGCATGGCCGACGACCTCGGCGTCGACCCATCACAGTTGAATCGCTTTTTGAAAAAGGAACGAGGCCTGAACGCCGACTCCCTTGGTCACATTCTAGATAAAATCGGCACATCCATCACATTTGGCGACGAGCCTGCAGACGCAGCCCGCGAAGTCTGTTTCCGCATGCCGGAGCCAGTACAGACCAGCCCCGACATACCAGAGCCTCAATCTGACGACTATCTCGCTGTCCCGCTTGCCGCTTCACCCGTAGCAGCTGGCCCCGGCCTCATACCTGAAGACAAGGTAGAAGGCTGGGTATTAGTCTGGAGGCATCAAGAATCCATTCGCTTTCGCTCCAACCTCGTCGCAGTAGAGATCGGCCAGAATGAACTATCCATGACTCCCACACTACACCCCGGCGACATTGTACTGGTAGATCGCAACGACCGAGACCCAAGCCCCGCAGGCAAGATCATGCTCGTTTGCGAACCAGGAGACGAAGGCGGCGCAATGGTTAAACGCGTCAACACCAAGCGACTGGAAGACGACCTTGAGCTAATATTCTACTCTGACAACAGCCGAGACTTTCCACCCACCACCTATCGTCTAGAGCGAGATTACGAGGGCGATATCAACCGCGCCATAGGCGGCAATGTCGTCTGGGCGTGGAGTGACATGACTAGAAAATAGAACTTTTACGAAAGAAGGCTGATATGATTTTTGACATTCGGCTTATTTTGGGATTGGGCAAATGCAAAACAACTCTTCTTTGCATCGGCCTATCTCTTCTTTTCTCCGCGCCCGTTCACGCTGACCTTACAGCAGAAGACGGCCCCCGCATCGGAGCCATAGTAAAAGAACTTGCCAGTGATAATGACGGCGTACGACAGGCCAGCATGAGAGAATTCATGCAATACGGACAGGCCGCGCTGCCATTCCTCGTAGGTATACGAGAATATGGTTCTCCCTCACAGCGTCGAGGCGCCATCATCGGAATGGCGCTCCTTCCTATCCCCGCCCTAGCTACTGAACACATATTTGAAGGTCTCGGAGATCCGGACACCGCCACCCGCAGCCTATCTGCCCGCACCTTGGCAATGATTGGACAAACCGTAGCGCCGCAATTGACGGCCGCACTCAACATCGAAAATCCACTTGCCTGTGACGCAGCCGCATACAGCCTTCATCTAATGGGAAAGAAAGCCATCCCCAGCTTGATCAGTGCACTAAAGAGCAAGGACATCATAACCACTTCCAAAGCTGCATGGCTGCTCGGGAGACTGGGCAACGACGCCCTCAGCGCTGTCCCAGCCCTGACCAACGCATTAAGCTGCCCCGACATCAGAGTCATGCACGTAATCGCAGAAGCAATAGACCTCATTGAACCACCTTCCGCACTGCTGTATTATCACTGCCTGCTCATCGGAGTTAAGCAGGGCTACTCTACACAGCAAATCGGAAAGGATGCCGCCCCGACACTCACACGCCTTCTCACACGTCCGGGTACTCCATTGGGTCAAGCTGCATTTCGGACTCTTGCCTCCATTGGGAACAGCGCCCTGCCCGCGTTAAGAGAAGCCGTCAAATCTGGCACGCTCGGCCAGCGCACGGCTGCAAGCCTCCTGCTAGTGAAGATTGACCCCAGCGCAGTTCACACGTTACCTGAAGACATCCGAGCAACCCTCGCGGGAGTCCGGCCCCAATCAAACCAATAGGAGGCGCTATGCCCAAGCTTATTTATTCTCTCATCTGTGCTGACCTGATCATCGACAAGGACTCCAGCTCCACGTCTTTTATCCGCACCATCGAACATGCAGTAGTCCCCACATTGCCAGCAGTGCTCCCTCCCGTCTTTTTTGCCAGTCTATGGGACCTCGACGGCAACAACGGACAGCCTTTCACTGTCTCTCTGACGCTATCCGCCCCGGAAGCAGACCCTATCACCCTAGGGTTGCAAGAGATTACTCCCGGAACAACCATGCTCCATAAGATGAATTTTCAGCTTCCCGGCCTGAAAGTTGAATCCGAAGGAAAACACGTTATCAGCGTAGCCGTCAAAAACGGTGAAGACTGGGCCACAGCGGCAGAACTCCCCATATTTGTATTTCAGGCCCAGGCAGAAGAAGCGTAACAGCTAGCAATACCCAAAAAGAAGCCGCCTTACATAAAATGTAAGGCGGCTTCTTTTTGGCCAAGACTACATAGTACAATTAGTAAATTTCGCTTGAATGCAACAACGAACCCACACAGCTTATTTGCGTAGCAATACAAGCTCAATATACGAAAAAATTCAGTATCTCTAGCTCTCCATAAAACTTATTAATGTTAGTTAAACAAAAAATCAAAGTAAAATAAGGCATTACGTATATAAATTGTAAGTTTTTTCTGGACTTTTCCAACTCTCAAACATAGCTTTGCATCGTATTTTCTATATTATAGGAAGGACTATTATACTTACTCGCCACATTTAAAGGCAAACAAATTAATATTGGGGAGAACATGCAAACAGCCATACTAATTATGCAGAGAGACGACGACCCAATCCCAACAACAAAGGAATTACAATCAGCTGGATTCCGTATTTCTTCGGCGGTAACGGTGGGGAGCAAAGCACCCTCTGAACCCAATGAGTTCGAAACAAAAAAAACGCTCCGGCCTCAAGATGAGACCGGAGCGAGAGAAAGGCTCTAATTGTTCAGCTTATAAAACGTCGTCGTAACCTTCCACAGCTTCATCCACACTCGCACCCTCGTGAACGATTCGATTGAGCACTTCAACCAAACGAGTGGGGTCCTTGTGCTGGAAAACATTCCGGCCCACGGAAAGTCCTGCGCCTCCGGCGTCGATGGAGACACGGACCATTTCAAGGAAATCGCGAGTTGAGTCGAGCTTAGCGCCACCTGCTATCACTACCGGTACACAGGCACACTCTACGACTCGAGCAAAAGATTCTGCATCGCCGGGGTAATTCACCTTTACGACATCTGCGCCCAGCTCAGCGCCTACTCGAGCACAATGAGCCACAACATCAGGAGCATACTCGTCCTCAACCTTGGGGCCACGAGCGTAAACCATAGCCAGCAATGGCATTCCCCATTCAGAAGCAGAAGCTGCAGCCTTACCGAAGTCGCTGAGCATCTGGCCTTCGGTTTCATCGCCGAGGTTCACATGCACACTTACGCCATCAGCACCCAATCGAATAGCTTCTTCCACCGAAGTGACGAGGCGCTTTACGTTGGGAAATGGAGACAAGCAGGTTCCAGCCGACAAATGAACGATACAACCAAAATCCCGCCCCTGCATACGATGACCAAGCTTAACCTGCCCTTTGTGTACAAGCCCAGCATTGGCACCACCAGCCACAAGGTTGGTGACTGTATCACGCATTTTTTCCAGCCCAGCGATAGGACCGACGGTAACGCCATGATCCATGGGTACGATAATAGTCCGCTTGGTATTACGATTAAAAATTCTTTCCAGCCGTATGGCTTTTCCAATGTGCATTGTTCTCTCCCGAACGTCATTATGCCCGATGGGCGGTCTTCTGCTTGTTGGATGTTGACATAATACACTCGCCCCAAAGATGAAAGTGGAATTGACAGCTCTTTAAGTGAAAAAGCCAAATGGCTGCCAAATCGTTGCATTGTCGCAGTTTATTTTCAAACCACACCATCCCATTTATTGACTCCCACGGCATAAGTGTGAGAAACTTACCAAGTTTGGCAATCTGGCCTAACAAGGAGCCATATGAGCGACGACAGAACATACGAAAGCATTTACATAGCGCGACAACCGATATTCGATAGCAGCAATGGAACCTGGGGTTACATGATGCTGTTTCGTGATAGTGAGAACGCTGAACAAGCGATCTTTTCCGACGACTCGGAAGCGACCATGAATCTGGTTGCCAACCTCCCGCTTTGCGGAGGAATTGGTGGCGAGCAGGCACACCTTCTTGTTCACTTCACCGCTGACGAGATCATCCGAGGCACACACTTGGCCGTCCCTTGGGCCAATACTGTAATTTGTCTTGAAGAAGTAACCGAACTGGACGCACCTCTATCCAAAGCTCTCTTGGAGCTCAAAGAGGAAGGGTATGAAATTGCCATCAACAACTTTGAAGGCAAACCCGGCTATGAGCAACTTGCTGAGATGGCAGACATCCTCATTGTAGACATGGACGGCAAGAGAGAGGCAGATCTCGTTACTATCACTTCCAAGAGTCAGAAGCTCGGCTCACCACTCATGATCGCCAAGCGTGTAGAAAACGCTGAATCCCTGGCCCGGGCCAAGGCAGCGGGCTTTACCATGTTCCACGGTTTCTTCTTCCGTCACCCCCTCGTCGAGTCGGGCCGGAAGATCACTTCTTCGGACGCAACGCGACTCAAACTGTTCGAAATCATCGAAAAAGATGAGCCAGACTTTGATGCGCTCGCTCCAGCCATCGAAGCAGATGTCTCCATCAGTTATCGACTGCTTAATTTTCTCAACTCCGCCAATTTCAGCTTTGCCACGACAGTCACGTCCATTCGACAAGCTGTGGTCTTAGCCGGATGGAAACCTATCCGGAATTGGCTCCGACTGATCATCCTTACGGATATGACCCCTTCTGAAAAAAGCCAGGAACTGGCCTATCTGTCCGCCCATCGTGCCAAACTCTTTGAGACGGCAGCTCTCGGCGGTGGATACGAAGAAGAGTCCGACAAGCTGTTCATGCTCGGCCTATTCTCACTGCTGGATGCCATGCTTGATACTGACATGAAAACCATTGTCGAGCATTTACCTGTCGAAGATGAAGTCAAAGCTGCATTATGCGGCCAGAAAAACCGATATTCCCAATGGATAGATTTGGCCAAGGCCATCGAAAGCTCTGATTGGGACGAGGTGGGCATTACAGCCAAGGCTCTCAACCTGCTCCCTGGCACAGTAGCCGTGAGCTACCAGCACGCATTCACTTGGGCTGACTCATTCTTTGTTTCATCAGGGGACAACACGGCCCTTCAGTGACAACAAAATCAACATGGATTATCAAGCCCTGCCAGCACTGGCAGGGCTTTTTCTTTGCCCTACTTGCTTGCGAACAGGATATCCAATAGCGTTACAGGAGAACCTCATCCGCCCTCAATGGAGTCACGATGCCCCTTTCCCGAAGAAAATTCCTCACCGCCACAGCAGCCTTGGGTGCAAGCCTCACACCTCTTTCGGCAGCAAGCGCTCCCTTGAAGCTGCCACAGGAATACGGAGTCATCGGCACAGTCATCACTGGCGATAACTCTCGACCCCGTCCGAACCATGCTGTGCTCGTCCGAGAAGGGCTAATCCAAGATGTTATTCCGGCTCAGCGCATAACAGATCGAAAAACAATATCCTCTCCGGGAACCTTCATCATGCCCGGAGTCATCAATTGCCATGTTCATCGCATTCACTCTCCGCACGAGCGCTACGACCGCTACTTGCAACACGGCGTAACCTCCATAGGCGATGTAGCATCTCCACTCACAGCACTCACGGAACTCCTTGTCTCTCCCAACGGAATAACTGCCACCTCATCATGCACGGGCCCCATGCTTTGCCCGCCGGGCGGATACCCACTGCCAATTCACAGCCCAGAACATGGCATGATAGTAACAAGCCCGCATCATGGCAGAGAGCGAGTGCGACAACTCGCGGACCTCGGCGTCACCATGATCAAGCTTGCCTTTGAACCCGGGCCATACCCCGACCCATGGCCAACATTTGATGCCGCCACCGCTGAAAGCATTTGTAATGAGGCGCGAAAATACGACCTAATCATCCGGTGCCATGTCGAAGATCTCAGTGGCCTTGAAATCGCCCTCAATGCAGGAGTGCATACTATTGAACACGTCCCACACCGATGGATCGGCAAGGGATCTATGCACGATGTTCTGGAAAAGAATGGAGAGCAGAGAATCCCCATATCTGCATATCGAAGACTTTTGAAACGAATGGTTCGCGAGGAGGTCATCCTTACGCCAACACTAGACGTTCTTTCCCGATCCATCTGGCATGGCCCGGAACTCTCTATTCCTGTCCGCTATTTCGCCCAAGCAGGTGGACAAATCGCCGTTGGCAACGATCACCCATACCGAAGAACAGATGCAGGAATGCCAATGAAGGAGTTACATCTTCTCAGCAAGGCGGGCCTCGACAACCATACGATTATCAGCAGTGCAACCGGGAATAGTGCCGCAACCTGCGGCCTCACGAATAGAGGCACTCTCACTCGCGGTAAGGCTGCAGACATGCTGATACTCGCGGGCGACCCAACAGTTACATTGAATCACCTTTCCACACCAATCCACATCATCAAAGACGGCATTTTAATTAAGTAAAGAGGGGGATACCTATCGCGATGAGCACGACTCTGGGGGAAAAGAAACAGCCAGCGTGGTCCCCTTCTCCTTAGTGCTTTCCATGTGAATGACTCCTCCCTGTGTCTCGGTCACGAGACGGGCGGAATACGTTCCAAGCCCTGTGCCAAACCGCTTGCCGGAGGTCACGTATTTGTCAAAAAATGTTTCGCGAATATCGCCGGGAACCACGCCGGGATTATGAACTGAAATAACGGTTTTCTCACCCTGCTCACAGTTCACAGTCACAACATCGCCAGCGGCCGAAGCCTCGACTGCGTTCCTGATCAAATTAGACATCATAGAATGGCAAAGCAGCTCTTCGCCACGCAAAATAAGGCAATCGCCATCGCTTACAGGCTTCCCATCGACAAAGACGTCTACTCGCACCTTGAGAGCTTTCATGGTGCTCTCCAAATCATGCAGTACGTTCTGCGTCACGCGCAGGATATTAAGGTCCTCAGGAACAAAGACGTATGTCCCTTCTTCCATCTTGAAAAGATCCAGCGAGAGATTAACCATACGAAGCATACGATGAGCGGACTCTTCCATATCGCGAAGCAATTCCTGCTGCTCATCGGTGAGATTCTCCGCTGTGCGTAACTTCCGGGGCACCCAGATAAAAGACATAATCGGAGACTTGAGATCATGTCGCACAATGCGCTCTACATCCTTCTCAAGCCGCTCCAAGCGCTTGCGTTCTGTAATATCATCCTTGACCACAGCAAAATTGACAATGCGGCCACTGGTATCCCGCACTGGAGAGATAGATGTGCTCTCCCAAATAAATTCGCCGAATTTGGTCCGATTGCGAATCTCGCCCTGCCAATCACTGCCTGACTTTACGATATCCCATACAGGATCATACAGCCGCTCATCTTCATCAGCGAGCATGAAGCCAAGCTTTCGTTCAAGCACTTCGGATTCAACATACCCTGACACAGTGCAAAAATGAGGATTCACGGAAATAATGCGCCCAGCCGTATCCGTCATGGCAATAGAAACCGGGCTTTGCTCCACAGCACGAGTCAGACGCCGCAATACAGCTTCTGCTTCACGCCATTCGGTCACATCCAGTGACATGCCACAAACACCAAGAGCACTACCTTCCGCGTTCAACAAAGGGAATTTGGTAGTGGTCCAATGGGTCATGCTTCCGTCAATGTTCATGGAAACATCCTGCAAAAGCGGCTCTCCAGTTTCCAACACGGCCTCATCGCCCTGCTGCAACTGTTCAGCCACATCGTTGGGGAATAAACCAAAATCTGTTTTCCCCAGAACCTCGGCAACGGACCGCCCGGTAAACTCCATGAACTGCGGATTGACAAACAGATAGCGCCCATCCACGTCTTTGGCGTAAATGGAGGCTGGAGAATTATCCATCATGGCGTTGATGAACTGATTCTTATCGCGCAACGCCTCAACTGTTTCCTTGAGTTCAGTGATATCCCGATTGCTTACCCGACGCCCCAACGTATCACCTTTGTCGTCATACACAGGCTGGGAAACATGGCCAATCCAACGGATATCACCACTCTTGGTGATTATGCGAAAATCAAAGAAAAGGGGATCACTGGAATGCAACCCACCGATAAGATTTGCCCGCACCATGTCGCGATCAGAAGGAAAGACAAGTGTATCGAACAACAGTGAGGGATTGCTCTTCAAATCGCTAGGCAGGTAACCTGTTACGCGCTCAAAAGAAGGAGAGACATATAGAAAAGAAGCGTCAGGGCCGATCCAGAACTCCCAATCATACGTGGAATCGGCAACAGTGCGATACCGCTCTTCCCGCTCCAGCAGAGCTTTTTCTGTCTGCTTACGCTCAGTGATGTCCCACACTAATCCCGCAACACATTTGCCGGGATGTTCAGAAATCTCCTCACACTCCACAAGGCGCATAGAGAAAGAATGCCACCGCCATTCACCACTCGCCACCTGCCAACGATAGTCACACCGAGCCGAGCCATTTCTCTCAATATTTGCAACCCGCCGTTCCACTTTGGGAAGATCTTCCTCGTGCACACGAGAAAGCCAGAAAGAAGCATCGCTATAAAAAATATCTTCCGAATATTCGGAGAGTCGCTCAATGCCGTGCCCGACATAAATAAGTTCGAGCAGATCTTCTTTACGACAGTAAAATGGGACCACATCCATGGAATCCAGCACCAAGTCCTGCAAAGCACCCTGCGCAACAAAACGAGAATCGCGCCCCTCCAAGAGTTGTTCAAGCTCATCGACACGCGCCCTCGCCTCAGCAAGCTCACGCTCAAGATCAGATGTGGAAAAGTTACTCTCGTCCATGGCTCCACCCAAAGGTCAAATCAAGTTTTCAGTTGTCTGACCGTGGCAAAAAAATGGAATTAAAGCAACCCGGTTAACTAAATTTGCTGCCTCTCACATAAATGAAAGTGACAAGGAAAAAACTCTTTTAAAGAAAGCATTCAGTCCCCCATAAATTCTATCTGCTTTCCTTCTCCATATGTTGCAATCACAACAATAGTAGACCACCGATCATACATTTTCTTCTCATTGGAAGAAGGCATTTCAAGGACACTGCGATCTATCACGATCTCCGAAACGACGTAATCCGACTTAAGAAAAACCAAACTCCACACACCTTCCATTTCAACACCATGCTTGTACGGAAGTCCAAGACGATTCTTCAATTCAGGAACGTCCATTCCGGGAAGAACGAGGCAAACCTTATCCCAATCGTAATATTCAATAAAAGCATCCAACGAGATAGGATCACCCTCTTCATATTGCCCTGACTCCAAAGCAGCATGAAAGCGATCGCTCACATATGTATCTGTATAATCGATAGAAACGGCCACTCCGATGGCAACCACAAAAAAGGAAAAGATGACAAATGCGTTCTTGAACCGGCCCATACTGTCCTCCTCGGCAAAGACCAAGACAGAGCATACACCTACAAAGAGAATAACAATCCCAGCACACTGGGTCAAATGAGTCCGTTTAAAGCCGAGTTGCTATGCCATGTTCAACAAAAAAAAGCCGCCTGTTTCCAAGCGGCTTCTATTCATTCAATTCTATCAATTCTTAGTCGTCGTATTCATACTCGATATCGACATTAATTTCTCTGCCGTAAGTTTCTTCCATCTCGGCAAGAATCTTACGTTTATGGTTAAGCAGATAAATGGCGAGTTCTTCTTCGCAATTATGCTCGACAGCAGTAGCACCGGGCTTGCGAACCTCACGATGGATATCCTTGAGCGCCTGCAGAGCCTGCCATTCCATGTTACGACGAATACCTGTTCCCTTACAACAAGGGCAGGCTTCGGTAGAAATGGCGATAGCAGAGGAACCAAGACGCTGGCGAACCAATTCCATCAGACCGAATGCAGAGATTCGACTGACGTCGGTGCGTGCGCGATCATTTTTCAACTCAGCGCGCATCACTTTCTCTACCTCTCGGCAATCCTTGGGATTCTTCATCTCAATAAAGTCGATAACCACCTGGCCGCCGATATCGCGCAACCTGAGTTGGCGAGCGATCTCACGAGCAGCTTCCGCATTGGTCTTAAGCGCCATCTTCTGGAAGTTACGCTCACCACCGATCTTTCCGGAGTTAATATCCACTGCGGTAAGAGCCTCAGTAGCATCGAAAACCAGACGACCGCCGGAAGGCATAGATGCTTCACGAGAGTAAATTTCTTCAACTTGTTTTACTAGATTGAACCGCTCGAGCAGGCTCAAATCCGGGTCTTCGTGCAACTTGACCAAGCTGTTTTTACGCGGGAAGGCGAGCTTCACAAACTGACGCATCTGCTCAAAGGTATCTTTGTCATCCACCCATACTTCGGTAACGTCTGAAGTGAGGTAATCACGTACAGCACGAGCGGCCAAACCGAGTTCCTTATAAACAATACAAGGAGCCTTTTCACTCTGGGCATTAGAACGAATATCCGTCCAGAGACGATTCAGATATTTGTAGTCACGTCCGAGTGCTGCTTTAGATTGGCCTACAGCAGCAGTACGGGCGATGAGGCCGACGCCTTCAGTAGTCTCAAAGGACTCCAAAGCTTTCTTGAGGCGTGCGCGCTCTTTTTCATTTTCAATTTTGCGAGACACACCCATCTGAGAACGGCCTACGGTGTAAACAAAGCTACGACCGGGCAAAGAAAGGTAGGAAGTAAGAAATGCACCCTTCTTTCCGGTAGGCTCTTTGACCACCTGAACCAGAACTTCCTGCCCAGGCTTGAGAACTTTCTGCATAAGCGGAAAGCGCTGCCCTTTTCGAGTAGCCGGACTGCCCTGATAGTATTCGGGGTGGACTTCATCGATCTGCAGGAAACCGTTACGTTCGGCTCCGTAATTAATGAATGCGGCCTGTAAGCCGTTGTCGATGTTGTGGATGTAGCCTTTGTAGATGTTGCCCTTGGTTTTAGCCTGATGCACCATTTCTACATAGTATTCGTTGACCTTGCCTTCTTCGGCTATGACAACTTCAACCTGTTCTCCGGGCAGTACGGAGATAAACATCTTCTGCCGTTTCTTCTTGTTGTTGGTCATTGCAACCTCGTGACGGGAAATATGTGTGTGCCATCATGGCTCGGCCTTATTATGCATCATCTTCGATGACATGCCCTGTGCCGTGGTAGAAGGTCTCACCCCGGTCCTCCCGGGAGATGACGTCGCCCACCTTTTCGAGGGCTTCCACAGCTATGCGAACCGTCTCCGGCTCCGCGTTCAAAGCATCGGCCAACTGTTGAACAGTCTGCGGCCTACGGGAGAGAGAAGCTTCGATAAAGGCCGTAACCTTCTCCATACTCATCTCTTGTCGTGCAGCAGCCTGCCGCTCTCCGGATTGGGCATCCCCTCCGGTCAAAGCCATGCGCCAACGGTTTAAAACCTCCCCGTCCACGGGGCGGACTCCCTTTACTGTTCCGGGACGGGTCAGTGTGACCACATCCACTCGATCAGGAGCAAGCCGTTGACAAAAATCCTTCAACTTTCCGAGGTTCCCATCAGTGTCGTTAATTCCCTCGGCAAGCAAAATTTCCAAAAATATCTTTCCCTTGAAGTTTGATTTAAACTCAAGGAGCCCATCAGCAATAGCCTTAGGCGTCATCCCTTCACAGGGGCGATTCACTTTACCAAACTCATCATTTTCCAGTGAATCCAAGCTAGGCAGAACTACGTCCGCCTGTGCCAATTCTTTTCGCACAACCTCATCAGTCATGAGGCTTGCATTTGTTAGCACCGCGATATCCGTGTCTGGAAACAACGCCTTGGCCCCGGCAATGACATCAGCCATCTCCGAATTAAGGCACGGCTCTCCCAGTCCTCCCAGAGTGACCATATCAGGTGCTGTCAGCCCTTCCGCTTTCCATGCCGCCAACTCTTCAAGAAGAGCAGCGGCAGTAACGTAAGGCTTGCGCTCTAAGGTCAAATCCCGGGTTGCCCCGACCTCGCAATACACGCAATCCATGGAGCAAACCCGACCGCCAAGAAGGTCCAGTCCCAGAGACCGACCCAATCGCCCGCTCATCACAGGCCCGAACACGTATTTATATGCCATGAAGTCCTCTTGCGGTCAGGCGTCTGCACAGAAGCAGACGAAAAATCTTAACAGGTTATTAAGGACCGACAGCGGAATGTCAAGAAAAGGGCGCGAAAAGCGCTACATCTCTCAAACTGATCTGACAAGCATTATTATTCAAATGAAAGAGAATAATCATGGATATTCCTCCATGAGTCATGCATAAGTGTATTCAATTTTTCGGACAATACATGACTGACGTTATATTAGAATCCATACGCGCCCTTATTCTTTTGGCCATATTCTTATTCTTGCTACGCATGGATAAGGATATTGAGCATGGTCGCCGCGGCTGGCAGTTCATTAAAGCAGGCTTCTTTCTTATTCTTATCGGCTCACTTGTCGATATTACCGACAACTACACATCACTCAATTGGACTATCGTGTTGGGAGACACCCCTGCACAGGCCTTCATCGAAAAGGTTGTAGGCTACTTATTGGGATTTGGATTACTCGCCATAGGGTTTTGGATTTGGCTTCCCAAGATTCAATCAGTGGGACAGATGAAAAAAGATCTGCAAAAAGAAAAAGAACGTGCAGATTTTGTTTTCAACCATGCTCCCATAGGCATTTCCCGAGGAGAGAATGGCAGCAACACCATCATCCGTAACGATGCTTTTGCAACCGCACTTGGATATGACTCTGCTGAAGAACTCCACGAGCAAGCCCGAAAAAACGGAGGCCCGCAGTTTCTCTGGGCTGACAAGGAATTCCTGCAAGCGACCATTAACCGCCTCAGGACAGAACGCACTATTAGTGCACTTGAGGCAGAATTAATTCATAAAGATGGCTCCAAAATCCTGATGCTTCTTGATTTTGTAAGTGGCCCAGATGAAGATGGTGAAAATATATTTTTCCACTGCTTCGCTCGCAACATCACCGAGCAACGCCGCATGTTAAACAGCTTGCAAGTCAGCGAAGATCGCCTCAAAACCATCATGGAATCACTACCAGCGGGTGTCTATCTCGTAAACGCAGAAGACAAAACTATTGTCGACATCAACACTGCTGCCGCCCAAATGGTAGGCTACTCTCGTGAAGAGATCATAGGGACACATTGTCGTGCCAAGCTCTGCCCCAGCCGAACCGACCAGTGTATCGCCATGGGCAAAGATTGCTCCAAAACCCACGAGGGCCTTTTTACACGAAAAGACGGCACCGATTTTCCTATCTTAAAAACCGTGGTCAAACTCACGATGCAGGGCAAGCCATACTATTTAGAAACATTCATTGATATTACGGACCAAAAACGATTGGAGCAATTCAAGGAAGATGTTGATCACATAGTCCAGCACGATCTCCGATCGCCTGTCAGCAGTGTTATTAACGCTGCGACGATTGCTCTGATGAATGACGACGTGCAGGGTGAGTCACGCGAGATGCTCGAGATTATCAAGAGCAAGGGGGCCCGAATTTTGGACCTTCTCGCCATATCCTTGGTTATGTATAAAATTGAAGCGGGAGCCTACGAGTACAAACCGGAAAATGTCGACCTGCTGGCAGCAATCCGCAGTGTGCTCGCAGAAATGGATTCGCTCGTAGCAGCGAGAAACGTCACTGTCAGAGTGACTCTCGACGGCAGCCCTATCGCAACCGGCGGCGAACTGCCCCTGATGGCCAACAACCTCCTCGTTCAATCCATTATAACCAACATTTTGACCAATGCGGTAGAAGCCGTGGATAATGGTCAATCAATCTTTTTTGACATCGAAACAAATGACAACATAATATTGCGCTTCACCAACCCAGGTGTAGTCCCCGAAGAAATTCGCAACGTTTTTTTCAACAAGTACATCACATCGGGGAAAACAAGCGGAACAGGTCTCGGGACCTACTCAGCAAAACTGGTCACCACGACTATGGGCGGAAAGATTGAGATGCAAACCTCTGATGAAACGCATCAAACAATCATAACCGTAACCTTGCCCAACGACTCTCTCTAACCCGCCTTTTACTTGACTTCACGGCCTGCTCTACGTAGGCAAAGCGCATATTTTTATCAGGAGGCCGGACAATGATCGAACCCGGACAGCTTATTCTTCTCATCAGCCATAAGGGCAAACGGTACCTTCGCAAGCTTGAAGCAGGCGGCGAAGTGCACACCCATGACGGCAAGCTGCTCATGGATGAAGCAGCCGAGGCCGGATTTGGCCAGTACGTAAAAACCCACCTGGGTCGCCCGTATCTCATTCTCAAACCGACACTGCATGATCTCATCAAAGGCGTAAAACGTCAGACACAGATCATGTACCCCAAAGAGATCGGTTATCTGATGATGAAACTCGGTATCGGCCCCGGCTCTACTGTTATTGAGTCCGGCACAGGTTCTGGTGGTCTGACCACCGCTTTGGCCTGGTTTGTCGGTGACACAGGTAAGGTCATCACCTACGAGCGCCGTGCAGATTTCTTCAAGCTCGCAGGGAAAAACCTTGAGCGCGTTGGACTTTCTCACCGTGTTGAACAGGTAAATCAGAACATTGAAGATGGCTTCCTCCATTCCGGAGCTGACGCCCTCTTCCTTGATGTACGCACCCCGTGGGAATATCTTCCTTCCGTTCCGAAGGCAGTCATCCCCGGCGCCATGTGCGGATTCCTGCTGCCAACAGTGAATCAGGTCTCCGAGCTGCTGCGTGGCCTCGAAGACGGCCCGTTCGCAGACACCGAAGTTCTTGAAATTCTCGTTCGCCGCTGGAAGCCGGTCCCCGACCGTCTTCGTCCCGACGATCGCATGGTCGCGCACACCGGATTCCTTGTGTTCTCCCGCTATATGGAGCCGCCCAAAACCGCTCCCAAAGTTGAGCCGGAACCAACACCGGAACCAGAACAAGCTCCCACCGAGACTAGCGGTGAAGAGACTGAGACCGAATAATCTAAAGGCCCGCAGTAAGCGGGCCTTTTTTTGTCACTGGTAGCAGGACACAGGTAGATTCTTAGACCTATTTTCCAAGTGTCTGTTCCTTGATTTTATCATAGGTTCCATCAGCCTTCATTTGGCGAAGCGCTTTTGAAGCACGAGGGACAAGATCTGCGTGAGCCTTATGAAAATACATATACATGGGCTTCACTGCGAGTGGCGTCTTACACTCATGAATCCCTGTATGCCCATGTGCGCGAAGATTGTTCCAACCAGCATAACTTTCATATAAAGCCACATCAATGCGACCATTCTCCAGCATGTCAAAAAGGAGATTCGGCTTATTAAGCTTATCCACAGTAGCTTCAGAAGGAACATTGTTTTCAAATATCTTCCAACCATGAAGATAACCAATCCGCAATTCTTTCAAATCACCCCAGGATTGAATCTGCTCGCTGTCAGGGCCACGCATGAAAGCCACAAAATTATAGTCGATGATATTCTCTCCCACCATAACGAGGTTAGGATACTTCTTTTCCATACCTGCAATACGCGGAAGTTCGACGTCACTAACACCTTCATTTGCCGAAAAAAGAGCGCGAGCAGGTGGCTGGCGCACAAACTCAACTTCGTGGCCAATTCGTTTACCTAGCTCTTTAACGAGAAGATCAAAGAAACCGGCTTCATCTTTGGTGGAAAATGGTGGTTTGATAGATGTATTAACTTTCAATGTGTCACACATGGCAGAGCCAGCTGATAACATCAGCAGCAAACAGGTCAGTATCATCGTACTAAGATTCATATTATTCTGTATTAAGTTGCAGTGACCGCCACTCCAACTCTATACTACGGCTACTATTCTTTGGCTACCACCCTATAACCAAAGAGCTCCCACAAAGCAGACACCAAAGATCATTGGGCCCTTGAGCGTCTACCCTTGTCCTTTGAAGGACGCGATTGTTGACGTTGGGGATTGATCCGTTCCTTGATTCTATTTTGCTGATCCGGTGACGCTTTCTGCCACCGCTCTCTTACCTGCTTGCGTTGTTCTGGAGACATCCTCTTACGTTGCTGCCCCGATTGACTCGACTGCCCCCTCTCTCTGGACTTGAAACGCTCCTGTACATTCTGGCGCTGTTCCGGTGTCATTGTATTCCACCGTTCCTTTACGCGTTGACGTTGTGTAGGAGTCATGCTCTTGAATCGCTCCTGAGCACCTCGTACACGCGTTTTCTGGTCCGGGCTAAGCTCCTTGAATCTCTCATAGCGCTGGCGAACGTCCTGACGCTGTTCAGGCGTCATTCCCTTCCATTGCTGAAGGCGATCCTTAGCCGTCCCGCGCTGCTCAGGAGACATCTTGGACCATCGCTCAGCACCCGTCTTTAATTTGGATTGCTTTTCCGGTGTAAATGCGTCCCACTTGTCTTTATAGGGAGCCAGTATTTGTTGCTGTTCAGGCGAAAGGGAACCAAACCCTTCTGCCAAAACCGGAGATCCAAAACTCAGAATCATCACACAGACTGCTACCCAAAGGAGGGCACGACGCAGTCCGCGCTGTATGCGCTTACTGTCCATCATGTTTCTCCTGTGTCGCGTCATGGTCAATTTCTTCTTCCTGTAATTTATCCGTATTCATCAAGTCCTGAGGGTCAATCCATCCAGTATCTTCATCCTCAAACGAGGCAAGAAACTCCAGCATCTCCATGCTCGGCAGTTCCGAATTCGCTGTCTCTTTCATCGCATCGGGCTGCGTCTGAGCCAATCCGTGTGCGGGCAGCGACAGGAGCAACATCGATGCCCCCATCGCCAGAAATATCATCCTCATGCTCCACCTCTGACAGCCATTCATAAAATTCCATATCCTCATAAAATTCCAGCGACTGCTCATCTGCCAGAATTTCCAAGTCCGCAACATAGGACTCTGTCACCGGCGCACCATGAGGAGTTCCACCACCTTGCAGCAGCAATATCCCCACCAATGCAGCGGCAGCAAGACCCGCAGCAGAAGTCCCCCAAGTCAGAACTCGGCGGCGGCCCTTGCGTCGAGAATCCAGTGCAGCGTTACGTGCCTGCGCCAACCGAGCTCGTGTAGCACCATCCAGATCTTGAACGGAATCGTCCAGCACTTGCCGTGCATTTTCGATGAACTGTCTTTCCTTATTTGTCATGGCCAATGATCCCCAAGTTGTTCCCGCAATGTATGCACTGCGCGAAAGTAGTGGGTTTTTACCGATCCTTCAGAGCATCCCATAGCCTGCGCGGTCTCTGCCACACTCATCTCTTCCCATGTCCTGAGCAAAAAGGCCTGCTGCTGTCTGGGAGGAAGTTCTCTTAAAACTCCTTCCAAAGCACCGAACGCATCCCCCACCTTGGCTGCGTGTTCAGGAGTTGGCGTATCCAAGTCCGGCATGGATTGAATAGGATCAACCTCGTCCTTTTCGGAAGAAAACCACATTCGCCATTTTCGACGCACAGTCCGCTTCCGGTAAAGGTCTTTAATGCTATTATTCAACACCGTGTAAAAGAGCGGTTTCCACTGCCCTTCAGGTTTAGTAGCGTACTTGTCCACGAACTTGAACATGGCATCCTGGACCAAATCAAGGGCATCGTCAGGATCGCTGACGCGAACCAGCGCCATACGATAGGCTTTCCCCTCAACGGATTTAAGGAATGCTTCCATACCCGGATTGCTCTAAACCGATGCTACAATTTTTGAAAAGAGGCCCACCAAGGCAAGCCTCCACCTTATACAAATTCAGTGATTAATTCCTTCGACCACCCCGACTGCTCTGAGTGCGACGCTGACCACCACTTCGGTTTGCCTGCCGATAATTCTGGTTCTGTCTGCCATCGCTACGATTACTATATGCTCTTTGCCCGCCCTGGTCGACCCGGCGATTGTTATTCTGATACTGGCGATTGCCATCACGATTATTGGCTCTGCGGTCCATTCGATTATCGACACGACTTCCCTTGTTATCCATCTGGCGGTTAACGCGCTCACCCCGGTTATCTAAGCGGTTATTGATTCGGTCGCCCTTATTGTCCAACTTGGAATTGATACGATCACCCTTGTTATCCAAACGCTGATCTATACGGTCTCCCTTATTATCAAGCTTGGCTGCGAGCTTGTCATTTCCATTGGCAGCAGCCTGCTCAGACTTTGCGTCCAGTCGATCATTGATACGATCACCCTTGGCATCCAGATGGTTATCTATACGATCACCTTTATTGTCGAGATGCTCATCAATGCGGTCCCCCTTATTATCCAAATGCTGTTCAATACGATCACCACGCTGATCATAACGATTCTCCACGATATCGCCATAGTCTGCATAAGCTGGAAAAGGTGTCGCCATAAGAGCCAATCCAAATAATGTGAGCATAAAAATGGTTCTAGTCATGATGTCTCTCCTCTAAAGAAGTATTGTAGTGTGCGCTGTTACTATCTACAACGCGACCTCCTCTATCCGGTTGACAAATTGAAGAGCCGCTACGAATACTCGTAGCGGCCCAAATAGACTTGAATCCCATAGCGAAGCATGGGGAACTCCCTTTTCGTAACTTAATGCAGGCGTCGACACTCTCGATCCATGGCATGACCGATTCGGCGTCCCTTTCGGTCTAGATGACGATCGAGGCTCTCGCCCTTAGCATCAAGCATAGCGTCCAGCTGATCCCCCTTCATGTCCAAGGCAAGAGCATGACCGAGATTGCCATTAAGGGCTGCCTTAAGCGCAAGATAGTCATAATGCTCGTTGAGCAGGTCTCCTCTCACATCATATTCGTGAGCAAGCCGATCCCCTTTCTTGTCATAGTACCGCGCCACGTGGCCTACACGATTCCATGCAAAAGCAGAGGATGTCATAAGCAAAAAGATCAGGATCATCATAAGATACGTCTTCATAATTGTCTCCTTTTCGGATGAGTTCATGCATCGTTGATTGTCACAACGCCCCTCACTCCCAATGGTTGACAAAAAAAGCCCCAGCATCATCTGCCGGAGCTTCGTATCTGTCTTATACTATTAACAACTATGATTCGAGCATACCTTCCACTGCTTCATATACAGCATCCACTGTGACATTGCCCACCTGCACGCCGGGCTGGCCAGACTGAACGATGCGGTGAATGTCGGCCAAAGGTCGCCAGCAAGTGTAAGTGTAGTCCGCAAGGATCGCCACCATAGGAGCATCCACCGCAGCAGCTAAGTGCATTGGCCCAGACGAGCTGGTCACAAACAGATCACAAGTCTTAAGGTAAGCGCCCCATTCCTGAAAACTCCCATTATAATACTGCACACAATCCTCTGACCATGGAAATCCATCAAGTAGCACTTCGTCACCTGGACCAGCAAGAATATGCACCTCAACGTCACCACGCTTAACCAAGCGCTCGGCCAATTCTTTAAAACGCTCTTTAGGCCAACGAGTATCTACTTTCTTTGCATTCCCAATAAATACAGCCACCCGTCTCTTTCCTTCACGACGAGGGAATCTCTGCTCTGCACGCTTCACATGCTCCTCGCTAAACGAGAAAACCATCGAAGTATCATTGCTCCGTGCCCCTAACATCTCCGCAACCTGAAGTTGCAAGTCAATAGTATGATCCCCTTCCTGATAACGAGCAGTCATGTCATAATGGTGCTCTGTCTTCCGTGCCCACGTTCCCGCCTTGATAGCAGGATTAATGAATGAAACAAGCCGGGAGGTGGTAGAGGATTGCGCATTGAGCGCCACGACCAGATTATACCCTCGCAGCTTGTACTTCATATAGTGAAACGGCCAAAGCCAGGGCTGTTTGAGCGGAAAAACGAAAAGATTGTCGATATGCGGATTATCCTGGACTACAGACCTGTTTCCGGGACTGGCAACCAGATCAATCTGGGCATGGGGAAACCCTTGACGAAATGCGCGTAACGCCGGAGTTGAACAAAACATATCTCCAACACGATCCATGCGGAGTAAAAGTATTTTCTTGATGCTGTCTTTATTTATCATCTGAAATCATTGTAAAAATATTAGAACAGGCAAAAGAACACTAATAAAGGGGGGAGTAGCGTGTCAAGGATTCCCCACCCAAGACCGCGTATTCCTTATCGCAAGGTATAATTCAACGGGAAAAGCGCACCATGCAACTGCACAGTGCGCCTTCATTCAATCTTATGGGATCTTACTTAAGCTTCTCCAACTCTTTCATCAGCACACCTAAGTCAGGACGGGTGTTGATGTCATGCACATCAATATAACGAATAACACCTTTCTTATCGATGACAATAAGCGCCCGCTCCGTTGTTCCTTCAGGACGAAGTACACCGTATGTATCAGCAACTTTGCCATGGGGCCAGAAGTCCGAAAGTACAGGGAAGTTGATCGTATTCATCGCTTCAGACCACGCATATTGTGAAGGCGTGTTATCCACGGTAATTCCGATCAGAGTTGCGTCCATTTCCTCAAAAAGAGGGAGAGCAATATTGTAACCAGGCCACTGATCCGAGCAAATAGGCGTCCAGGCTGCCGGAACAAACGAGATCACGACGTTTTTCTTGCCGCGAAATTGACTCAGCCGAACCTTCTCACCTGTAATTGAAGGTAATTCAAAATCCGGGGCCATATCACCGACTTTAACCTTAAGGACACTATCCACAGGCTTAAGTTTGCCCACATTATAAACAGTTGCTGCTGAAATCGATACGGGCACACTCAGCAGCAAGCATATAATGATGAGAAGAACAGATCGTTTCATCATCTGTAACCTCCTATTTAACGCCAGCCTTGTTCAGAACAAGCTTAGCAAAAGCGTCAGCATCTTTGATGGCGCCTTGTGATTTGTACAGAATTTCAGCAGAACCGCCCTTGATCTTCACAATATAAAAAGTAGGCGTTCCCACTTCACCAAGAGCCTTGTGAATCGCATAATCTTCATCCCAAACGATAGGGAATTTAACCTCATACTTCTTTTGGTAGAAAGCGACTTCAAAGGGAGTGTTGCCCAGACCGATTCCGATGAATTTAATCTTCCCGGCAGTATCCGCTTTGGACACAGCTTCGTAGACTTTATTCAATGTAGGAGCATCCTTTTGGCAAATGGGGCAATACATGCTGAAAGCATCAACAACAAGATAATCTGCCGAGATATCGGCAATCGTGAACGTATCTTTATTTAATGACAAATAATCTTTTTGAGTGTCCGACAACTTACCGGTCATAGGCAGGTCTGGAAAGGACTCTGCTGCAAAAGCAGAAAAAGAAATCGTCAGAATTGCAAGAACTATCAGAGGCAGTAGACGCAGTGTTTTTTTGATCATTTGATCCTCCATTGTCTGTGTCGACTAGCGCCGAAACAGTGGTTCAACATACACAATGGGGAAAAACAATATTTATTGCAACGAACGGACTCTCTCTTCCAATCTTACACAGAAACTTTATTTGACACGATGAACCACTGCACCCAACTCTCGATCAGGACGAAGCTCAAAAATACGGTCAGCCGCTCCAGCAAACAAGTCCAAGGGATGATGGCTAATAACCAAAAGCTGCAAATTCAACTTTTCAGCTATAGCATTGATAAGTTTCATGAACTTTGGAATTAAAGCGGGCTTGAGCCAACAATCTTGCTCATCTAAAACTAGAAATGGGCGATGCTGCTCTTCCGGCAATTGAGACAACGCAATAAGACGTAAACCGACAGAAAGGATATTACAAACTGAACCACCCTGCCCGGAGAGAATGTCTTCAATTTCTTCTTCATTCCCGCCATTCTGAATCTGAAATTGTATTTGCAGCCGATTACTTTTGACTTCACGGAGAGTCGTAACCACTCGATCCTGACCAAGAATTTCGCGAATGGCGTGAGTGAGATTCGCTTCAACTTCATCCAGGATTTTCCCAAAGAGGGCTTTGGACAATTCTTCAAGTGCATCCTGAGCCTTTGGTGCAAGGACTAGAAAGTCGTCGACAGAAACAAGAGATGCGCGCACTCGCCCATACTCAGCATGAAGAGATTCAGCCAGAGCGGAAAGGCGATCCAGTCTGCGTTCTACGCTTCGGACATCCGGCACTTGTCGATAACCATCCACTACTATTCTTCTCCAACGCTTCTTTCTACGACACTAAGATCATTATTAATTTTCTGAATGTGTTCGCGATACTCGGCGACGATTCTCTGGTTCTCCTGCCGCTTCCCTTCAAGCAAAGCTTGCAGCTCAACGGGATTACTCGTGCCATATTCAGCCTCAGCCTGCGCTTTCAAAGACTCCAAATGGCTGGAGAGATCAGACACCTGCTGCTCAGTTCTTACTTTCTGATCCCGTAATTGCTCATATTGACGCCGAAGCCCATTAAGCTCCTGTTCCAATTGAGAGTCCTGATTCGATGCGCCATTATTATAACTATTATTCACCGCTTATTACCTCCTCATATAAATTCCAGATAAGTTCACCCTCTTGGGACTTACGCGTCACATTATCTGTCAAAAATTGCTTTAACCCCATACCTTCTTGCGTTCGTTGCCACGCAAGACGCTCTAACCCTTGGACATAATTTGATTCACCTTCGACCTCATGCTCTTCGGGAGGAAAGTCCTGATCTGGGAAAACTTTATCGAATGTTTCGAATGGGACAGCCCATTTTTCAAGATCTTCACACTTTGGTGTCCAAATCGCAGCTTCTGGTTCTCTTGTCATGGAACGTCGCGTGAAGGTGAGACGAGTGATATTCCCCGGATTTGCCCATGTAGTCTGCCCTTTTCGAATGGTTTCCTGAGGGCGGTGTATATGACCATTGATAAGCCAATCGATCCCAGGAAGCTCTTTAATGGAATAAGCCTTATCTAAGAACTCTGGAAATTGAATATTATGATGAGTCAGCCAAATCACAGTATCCGGGCCGTCTTCCTCCGACTCATGCTTTCTCGGCAACGGGGTTCCATCCGGACTAGCGCAAACAAGCACCGCACCCTCTTTTGTTTCCAAAACGAATTGGGGACCAGCCTCCTTCATGGGAGAGATAACTCCAGCTGTCTCCAAAACCGCAATAGAAACATCGTCCGTGAGGCGCGATTGGTATTTGTCATGATTCCCAACCACAGCCCATACGTTCTCGTAAGAGCCAAAAAGTCGGATAAGATCTACAAGCATCTTGTTGGAGTTATCGCGAGGTTTGTGAAAGAGGTCGCCAAGCAACACAGTGACCATGCCAAGCTCGTCCGCCCGGTCTAAGCAAGCCTTGAGCTTCACCATGATCTGATCGAGATAACCATCAAGGCGCTGTCCCGGCGGAGTGTCCGCCAAATGGGGATCTCCGATCAAAAAGAGTCCGTTGCCCTGAATATGCTCAACTGTCATGATGATGCCTCCGATCAAGGAACGCAACCTCTGTCATATCAGAACCACATGTGGGGCATTCCCCAAGCTCGTTAACCCGCTGTGCTACGCGATCTTTAACCAACTTCAATTCTTTCTCCAAGGCTCTGGCAGCCTCAGAAGCACTCTGGTACCGGTTCTCTACAACACCAATCTCTCCAATGAGTGAAGCCAATTTATCATGCGATGTGACATCTGGAGGCTCTACAACTGCCTGCAAAACAGCCTGCCTTTGCTCTTCTCGGCACATGCGAGTGCGTATAATGAAATAATTATCTATTATCTCAGAGAGATGTTTTACATCATGACTTGCAGGCGGCTCACTCAAATCCACAGCAACCTTCTTCCGATTCTCCGCCTTGGCGAGTGCACTCTTCCGCTCTTGCAACTGGTTACAGAGAACCGCGAGCGTGGATGTATTCTCAATCTCTGGGACAGACTTAAGACCCTCGAGTACTTGCGCCGATTCTAATGACTTTTTAAGGCTATATACTATTGCATTTAAATTTGAGAGTGTACCTGCTAACTCACTAACAGAATTCAATATAGGTGGTTCAGTTACTTTATTGAGGATATTTGTAGTATCAACTCTCTGACGCAGAGATTTCTCAGCTTCTGCACGAGCCAATAGAGCCTTCTCCAATAGAGGGATTGTCTCTTCCAATTCCTTTGCAGTATTAGCAAGCTCTCTGGCTGATTCGAGGACAACTCCAATGCTCGGCAACGAGGAGAATTGATCAAGCCGCTCCTCGACACTCTCTATGCGCGCCTCCAAAGCTTTTTTTTCACGTTTTGAATCGAGCGTTTTGCGCTTCAGGAGATTCTGCATGGCCAGCAGATGAGCACTCTCAGTCGACGCAGCGAAGAAGGACGCAGCATTCGATGCGGGCTGGTTAAGAAGGAAGACAGGTTCACGCTGATTACCCACATGGACATCGATGGGGTCGCCCGTTTCCAACTCTACGAGATCCAGCTTAAGGACATCAAGAACATCTTCTGGTGGCCTTCTGCCAAACTTCCAATATTCTTCCGGTTCTTCCGCTCCCGGCACCCAAATCTCGTATCCCGAAGAACGTTTTTTTCTTACCCAGACAACACGAGTACCGTCTTCAAATTCAAGTCCAACACGGGCCTCTTTGGCCCCATGACGGATATAATACTTTGGCACAGGATTGGTAGCAACACAGCGAAGCGCCTCCACCACAGCAGATTTACCGGAATTGTTCGGCCCAGTAAGCGCGTTAACACCCGGACCAAGCTCAATCTCGGTCCGCGCATGCGCCATGAAATTTTCTAATGTAATCTTAGTTATCAAACAGTTACCGCTTCACTCTTTACTACTAATTTTACAGCATTAATACAGATGATCGTTAACCGACGATCTAAACACCCCATGAAGGGCCCTGGAGACTAGACTCCGAAAGGTATCCATGCTCTCGCAGCAAATCAACTGCGGTTTCTACTGCGAAAACCGCGTACAAAATACACTCACTTAACAGCTCGTCTTCCTTAAACTGAGCTCGCCCCTCTGGAGTCCCAAAATCACATCCAACCAGCTCAAAGCAGTTAATGGAACCGCACTGTTGTTCAAAACGCTCAAGAAATTCCTGAACCAATGCATATGCGGGTTCATACTCCCCACCTACTTCCATGCGTCCAGCAAAGAGCCCGATGCCCATCACAGCCCCGGAGACAGCACCACACTGACCACTTGTTCGTGACATCCCGCTGCAAAAACCTGTTGCCATACGCACAATTGAATCAGCATCCTTACCGCCAATCTCAGCTATGACTTTAAGAACAGTCTCCGCACAATAGAGTTCTCCACCACCAAAGAGCTGAGTCACCCGAGATTCAATATGAGCCTTCATTTCCTGCACTCGCTATTTATTACACGACAAGTAGGGACAGAATTCCAGTGCTTCAGACGTGAGATGAGTCTCTTCACCTCGGCCTTCATGCAAAATCAAAGGGGCTTCTGCTTTGAGACCTGCCCCACCAGCTTTGACGGTTTCCATCAGCACGATCTTCGCGACCTCATCCACTCGTCCATGGACCATACGCATACGCTTGGGAGCAAGCCCCGCTGCGTCGAGATCTATTAGCAGTTCCGGCAATCGCTCCGGTAGATGAACAAAAGTGAACTTCCCACGAGTCTTCAGTGCAATCGCAGCACAACGGGCAAACGCCGCAAAATCTGCCTGCGCCTCAAAACGAGCCGTAGCCCGATTTTCACCATGACTAACACGGCCCTGCCCAAGCCTACGATATGGCGGGTTTGCAATGACAAAATCCACCACACGATCCGGCCGCCAATCAATGACGTCACCTTGCACAGCCTGCAGCTTAGTACCCAAGTGCAGGCGTTCAGCATTTTGATTGGCAGCAACGACTGAATCACTTGAGAAATCTACACCTGTTATAGATATTCCGGGATGACGAAGAAGTAAGCCGAGGCCAATAACACCGCAGCCGCACCCGAGATCAATACCCACATGACGCCTGCCCGGTTCCATAAAGCAAGTGAGCAGCAATGCATCCAGCGAGAACCGATAGCCTCCCTCTGGTTGAGTCAATCCACGAGGGAAATAGTCGCGACGCTTAAGAATCGTTTCCGTATCAACGCCAACCACGCTTTACTCCGAAGCCTTGCGGCGGCGCAAACGAGACCTGACCAAATCGGTGAACAATCGAGCTTCCTCCATACGCATCAATGCAGCCAAAATGACATACAGCACGGCCCACACCGGGATCAACAACAAGCACCACGGATCCCAGGAAGCAGAGAAATATGCTCCAGCCGCTATGAGCAAGCTCAAAATGGTAGTCTTAACCACCGAACCAGAAGGGAGCAGCCCTCTTCCACGCCGACGGGCCAACATAATATAGAGACAAACAAAATTGAGCAGAGATGAAATACTGACAGCCAAAGCAAGTCCGACATGCGCCATGGATTGCATAAGAGCCACACCACCAACCACATTAACGACAAGACTTATAACCGCAACCTTTACAGGTGTCTTCGTGTCTTCCAATGCATAGAATGCAGCCACGAGTGGGCGTGATAATGCGATAAATGGCAACCCTAAGGAATACGCTACGAGCGCCTTTGAAGTCGCAGCCACAGCTTCCGGCGAGAACGCCCCGCGTTCGAAGAGCAGTGAGATGACCGGAGTCGCCAAACCAATCAAGCCAGCAGCGGCTGGTAGAGCGATAAACAATGTCAATCCAAGAGAAATGGATAGTGCCTTGTCATACTCTTCCATCTCACCCTGCGCGGCCAGTCGAGCCAAACTCGGCAGGGCAGCAGTCGAAACAGCAATACCAAATACCCCAAGTGGGAATTGCACCAATCTATCGGCATAGTAGAGATATGAGACTGAACCAACCGGAAGAAATGAGGCAAGCAAGGTGCCGAGAAGGATGTTGATCTGGTACACAGCCGCCCCAAAAACGGTGGGCAACATGAGTAATCCCAGACGTGCTACGCCTTTATTCCTCAAAGACCAACGCCCACGCCAAGAAAAACCAGTGGCAGCGAGAAACGGCTGTTGAAGCAGCCACTGCCCAATTCCGCCGAGAAGAACTCCATAAGCCATTGAATAGGCGACATTAAATCCGAAGTAATATCCCACCAAAGCTGAACCGATTAAAGCCACATTCAATACCGTCGGGGCTAAAGCCGGCGCCAGAAAATGCTTCTGTGCATTGAGAATCCCCATGCACAAAGCAACGCTGCAAATAAAAATCACATAAGGAAAGCAGATACGGATCAAATCCACTGCCACCTGAAATTGCTCAACATTATCAATAAAACCAGGTGCTATGGCCATTGCTACTGGTCGGGCAGCAAGCTCAACTATAATAGTAATACCCACCAGAATCAGCCCAAGCCAGACCATGGCAGAGCGCGCCATTTCCTGGGCTGCTTCCTCGCCTTCTTCTTCTCTAATACGCGAGAATGTTGGGATAAATGCCATTGTCAGCGAGCCTTCACCAAAAAGCCGCCGCAACAGATTCGGGATTCGGAATGCCACGAAAAAGGCATCAGCAAATAACCCAGCGCCCAGAGCGAAGGCAACAATGACATCTCTAACAAACCCCAAGATGCGGGAAAGCAGTGTTGCCCCTGCTATTACTGCAGCGTTTTTGGCTATACTCTTACCGTGCTTATTCACGTTTTAGTCCCAGTTGAACAATTTTTCATAACTATCTGAATTCACGTTGATCAAATTTTCTAGACTTTTACTAGACCATCTCTAGTTCCTAATATTGTTTATGTTTTAAAATGGACCTCAAAACATATAGCATTGCTAGCACCATCACTTACGAACAAGCGCTTTCCACAGTCTAACTATTTAGTATTTTAGTATCACTTATAAAAAGCAACATCAAAAACTGTAAATAAGGGAATCCACCTTTATCAAACATGTCACTCATCAAAGACAGTGCCCTCTTTCAATCTACATTCAAGCGATATCCACAACTATCTTTAACTGAAAGCTGTAGTTAACGCTTTTCCCCTCTTTCTGGCTGGCATTTCGGACAGAATGTAGACGTACGACCAGCTACTTTCACTGCCACCAATCGAGCAGAACACACGCGACACGTTTCGCCTTTTCTACCGTAAACATTGAAATTATTTTGGAATGCACCGGCATCGCCATCCGCATTCACATAGTTCCTAATAGAGCTACCATTCTCTGCAATGGCCTGCTTCAATACAGCTTGCAATTCTGTAAAGAGCTTCACTGCTTTCTCTGGCCCCACTCGATGCCCACGAGTCTCGGGATGAAGGCCCGCCCGGAACAGCGCCTCATCAGCATAGATATTCCCCACACCGACAACGACCTTCTGATCAAGAAGAAGAGCCTTAATACGACCTTTCCGTGCAACTATCCGTTCAGCAAGTACTTCTGACGAAGTTTCTAAAGGCTCGGGACCACATTTCCGCAAAAACTCCCATTCCTCCAGCTCACCTAAATCAAAGGAGCGAACATATCCAAACCGACGCATATCCGAAAAAGAAAGCAAAGAGCCGTCATCAAGCCGCAAAACCAACCGATCGTGTTTATCTGCATCCCGCAATGGGCCATGTACAACCCGTCCAGTCATTTTCAAATGAAAAGCAAGTGTCTGCCCATTGTCCAATTCCATCAACAAAATCTTTGCCCGTCGGTATACATGCGCCACTAAACGCCCAACAAGTTTCGGCAACAAAGTCTCTGCGGACTCGCTTAAGCGGGTCAAATCCACATGCTCAGCAGACTCAATTCGACGCCCCTCTAAAGAGGCGTTCAAACCACGCGCAATAACTTCTACTTCAGGCAATTCGGGCATACCCCTGACTACCCCAAAACGCAGCAAGAGAAAAGGGAAGCGACCTATAACAGCTGGAGGAGGGGCAATGCTTACAAGGCATCAAAAAATAAATCATGGGGAAGCCGCAAACACTCCCTCATCCATACAGCAAGATTCCAGCTGAAAAGCGATCGTCGATAAGCACACTCAACTCTTTGCCAACAAAAAAAGCCCATCAGCAACTGCTGACGGGCTTTCCAAAGTGACTTACTTCAAAGCTAATTAGAAGCGATACCCCAGTCGTAGCCCAACGTTGTCCATTCCTTCATTGGGATTGGCAAGATAGGCGTTCGACATATGCTCAAACTGCACGGAGACATTCACTTTTTCAGTGAGGTTATATCCAAGGGCAGCGCCAAGACGAAAAAGAACAGGAGAGCCAAGAGATTTACGGCGAGAATTGTCGGTATCAAGCTTGCCGTTATGCACTGACAAACCCAGATTTGCATCGATAAAGAAATCGGCAGGCAAGACCCACTCCCAAGTTAACCCAGTATATGCATGCGAAGTATTGCCATCGGTATTGATAGTCGCACCGATATGTGGACGCGGAGCCCATACCGCTTCAAGCCAATCCGGGGAAACGAAAAGTACTTCACCGTTTATATCCATGCCGTTTTCACGATGGAAGCTCCAGAAACTGATGTCGTGCGCATACACACCACCGCGAATCTCTGAAACGATAGAATCGCTCTCTTCGGCAACAGCTACACTGGCTGTCATAAGAACAATCAACAGAATGAATATAACTTTACAAGCTTTCATGGCGCACCTTTTATTTCTGGATTATCGATGATTTAATAATCCGTAACGATAGCCAGTGTCAACTCAGCCCGAAAAATAGGACAAAGGGAATCCCTTAAATCGGATAAGATTACCCTTATTCGCTGAACTTACTTGCAGAAAGCCTCCAGCATCACCTTCTCTCCATCAGGAGCAACACTGACCCAATAGACAAGATCGCCCTTAAACCAGATCAGGTGCACCTGCCCCATACCTTCAAAACGATAAACCGCAATCCCGTCATGATCGAGTCGGCTTGGATTCTTGAAAGGCGAACGGCTATTCTCATACATCTTGTGAACCATGAGTCCGGTCTGCCTACGCGCTTCCTTTTCTGATTCGACTTGTGAAACCCATACTTCAGCAGGGCGTTCCGATGCCACGGCTTCAGGAGAGGCATACCGAGCAATGACACTGGCCTCGGCAGGAAGAGCCTTACCGTGCAACTTATCAACTTCTACTTGCGCATCGGCACCGGTGATGAGTTGAATTCGCTTCATGTTCCCAGCCTGCTCCGGCATGAGCGAGCCGAGATCGCCAGCCACCACAGGCGTGGCAAGTATAGATAGAACAAACGCTATAGCGGTAATAAGAACCTTCATTTATTTCTCCGTATCCAATGTTTCTGTGGACTCTGGCATAGGATCAACCTTTGCTTCAGTATCTATTTTAGAACTCTTTTCAACAGTAGGTGTGTTTGGCGTGACTTTTTTCGGCTTCCTGCTGCCAAGCTTGCCAACACTTGCTTCAAATGTTTCACCGCCGCGTCGAACAACGAAAATCAACTCACTGCCTGATTCATGCACTCTTGAGCCAGCCATATGAAGACTGAAAAGATAATCAAGCGGAATACCTGCGGCTTCGAGCAACACATCACCAGGACGAAGGCCAGCCTTGGCTGCACGCGAATCCCGCTTCACCCCTTCGACGAGCAAGCCGCCGGAACCTGTGGCCACAAGAGTGGCTCCCATACGAGACTCATACGTATCCGGACTGTAAAAGAACGCATCGGCGCTCTCACTTTCAAATTCACCACCACGCCATGGCATCAGGATAAGAACCTTTGCTCCTGGATCATACCTGCGAATACGGCGAGCAATACCCCAACCATTTTCAACATGACCGCCTCCGGCTACTATGAGGACCGGCCAATCATATTGCTTACGCAGACGGACAGCCTCCTCAGCCATTTTGGAATCCCAGATAGACTGGACCTGAAAAAAACGCTCGCGCTGAGTTGCATTGTCTGACTGCAATCCGGAATGCTGAGAGTAGATCATATCCAAGAAAGCAACTTGAGCATTGGACGGTGGGACTATTTCCGTGGGCAGGAAGACCTTTTCTTCATCCGAAAGACCATCTATCCCCTCTTTCGTAATCTTCTTTGTAATTCGGGTCGGCACGTTCAAGCCAGCTATTGGCAGACTATTGCGGTTGGCTATCTCAAATAGCCCCCGAAAGAGAGAATATGAGTAACCCCACTTTGTCTCCCATTGCAGTTCTTCTTCAAGATCATCAATTTCGACCTGCCCTTTTCCAAAATCATCAAGGATAGGCTGCATGTCCACAGCCACCATTTCGAGCCCAATGGCAGGCGGTGCTTCTGTCGTAGAAAGAGCAGAAAGCAGTTGCTGTTGAGCCTTGTGGTCACCAATACTCTTATGCCCCTCGCCAATAAGGATATAATCCTTACCCTTTGATAACTCTATGATCTCCGTTAGTGAGAGTCGATCACCATACTTGGAGATGTATTCGTTTTTCTGCGGAAGGAAAGTTACGTCCAAAGGAGGATGAACCACGGTTTTCACACACGCCCCCAGGGTCAAGGATACAGATAAAAGCAGTAACACTGCGAGGCTTCGCAACGAGTGCGTACGATAGTTGTATTTCAATACGGTTTCCTCTCAAAATCGTAGTACCAGATAGCCATGGGTAAATTTCTCTCGTCCATCTCCAATGGATTAGGCAGCGATATCATCTCCCCCCGACTCTCCCTGGCAGTGGCAGCAAGGATCATGGCATCGACAATGTCATCACGGGCGACGTCCTTGCGCAGATAGCTATTTAATACCTGACTATACACGCTTTTACCATCTGGAATAAAATGAGTTATGATTTCAATGCGTTCAGCAATCCCCCGGACTGTCTTTTTTGCGTAATCCATTGATTTATCAGCCGATTTTTCAAAACACATTTCGGGATGAGTTTCTCGAAGAATCGTTACTGCCTCAGGCGTTGCCTGCAAAAAGGAATCAACATCCTTTACCTTTGGCATAATATTCCAATATTGCAGAGATATCATCTTATCGGTAGCTTTTCGATTCTCTTCGCATGCATCGGCATATGTACGGCAATTATGGATACTTCGCGCCCCTGGAGTAAAAATGGAAGAGCGTCGAGAACGTAATTCCTTTCGAGCAAGCCCATCAGCTTTACGAGTCCGAATTTCACCACCGGGCAACCCTATGGGAATGTCCACTAAAATGAGGTCCGAGTCCTTATGTCTGGCCCAGAGTTCGTGGAAACTACAAAATACCGCAATATCCACGTCGTCCTCTTCCAAGGCCACACTAAGCCAACCAGCCCTGCATCCATCAACTCCGACGTACTTCATCTAAGGAATATACTCATCCACACTAGAGCGAGCAAACACCATGCATTTTTTGCACAATACACCTTTCGAAAAGCCATAAAGAGCCTGAGTTCTGGACATTTTCTTCCTTTTCGGCCTACAGGAACCATAGAAATTGTTCCACTAAGAACCTTTCCGAGGAGCATGTATGTCCGGGACTTCATTCGAGAACATCTGCATTTTTCATATATTGGACGGCCTGCGGGACGGCCTATCCCATTTTTCCAAGCCAAGCCGCGTAGCACTCATTTATGCGGAGACCCCAGACTCCCCGCCGCGTATCTGCGATCCGCAGGACTTACTTTCCGGGCATGAACCAAAACTCCAAGAATTTTATCTTTATTCAAGCAAATGGCGCGACTGCGATGGTTCGAGTAGCCAAATACAACTCCTTGAAGACGACAAATCCCGCCTCGACTTATCGGGGATAGTTTCACTCAGTGCCTGTTCCAAACACATGCACTACCAAGCATGGTTCACAGATGAACATCCAGATATGTGCTCTGTCGGACCAACAAAACGGTGGCTTGAGTTTGCTGCAAGCCTTCTTTCCCAGGGCTTTGCAACGAAAGAAGTGGAAGGCCTTGAAACATCAGGCTTTGCCCTCCAGCACGGCTCTGTACATGCCATTCGAGACTACATTGTAGACGAGCGCAGCCGACAGGGATGGGTCGACACCCACATTCGCGTGTATCCATTCCTCGATGCGGTCATTGGTGTGTCCAGCACACAGGAAGAAGGAGAATGGCCACGCGGACGCATGGTCGTTGTCGAACCCAATCAGCTGGACAAAGTCCGCTTCGTTTGTCGATTTCCAGACATGGAGCAGCCAAATCTGGCTGACTTCAAGCACGTTCGAAAGTTATTACAAGCCGTTGAGCAATCCGGCAGAGTGCTTGTATCTGATGGCGAGCGCGTCATAGGAATTGCCATCGGCCCCATGCCCGGCTCCTATCTAGCCGCACAGTTCAGTGGCACCCACGGCTTTCTCTGGATTCAAGACTCGTTGATCTGTAGTTTTTTCGATGGCCGTTTCCATTCGTCCAATCTCCGCGCGAACCTCGTACAGCTAGAAGAACAACTGCTGGAATCAGATATGGCCATGGAAGATCAGCATACGCTGCTTCAGATTGTTTCCCTTATGGTCAATCGTGTTCGTGACCGCAAGCATGGTTGCACCTTAGTCGTGGACACTAGCAAAGATCGGATAACCATGTCCGGCCAGCACTTTGAAGAGCCACTTGATCTTCAGGAAAGCAGTCAGTTGAAACTCGCATGCTCCCTTGCCAAGCTCGACGGCGCAGTTCATGTGGGCCACGACCTAAAACTGCATGGATTTGGCTGTCTTATGGATGGGCGCTGTGTACCCGGAGAGAACAGAGCTCGTGGAGCACGATTCAATTCAGCTCTCCGCTTCACGGCAGAGCATGAAGACATCGTCGTAGTGGTGGTATCAAGCGACCGGCCGGTATCCATCATCAAGAATGGCGTCGAGCTCACCGCGCTCTGCCATTTCCAACAGGTTCGCGGATTGGCACGTCCTCCGCTGCTTGCTGAGTGGATCATGTCCTGATTTACAAGGAATCAACTTGATGAAAACCTGGATTACCGACCCCGTATTCTGGACTCTTGCACTTCCGGCTTTGGTAGCCTCCGGGCTCCTAATGCAGATGATACTCAGCCAGTTCTCCTGCTGTGGAACATTCAAATTTCGGGGCAAACCTATCTATCTAAAATGGTGGATGATTCCCGTGATGGCCATTGCTTGTACGGCTTTATGGGGTCTAGCGGTTCTCTCGATTTTCCTTCGTTAGCCGCCGCTTTCGGCGTACGAAAACGAACAACACGGCAAGAGCAGTTACGGCAGAGACTCCAGCAACCAACCCAGTCGAAGATATCCGACCACTGGGTTCCGGTTTCTCTGGATCATTCCGAGTCATAGTTCCATCCGGCAAGCCCTCCGCAGATACGCCAAATCGTGCCAAAGAAGTAAGATCGACTACAGATTGTGGCGCTATCGGATCAACAAGCATTTCCTTTGCAGACTCTCCATTCAAGACACGCTCCACTACCTGCCCAACACCTTGGCCCTGATTCTCTGCACTATTTACCACACCCCCGAGGACAATTCCGGGCGATGTCGTCATAATTCCTTCGCTCTGCACGAAAACCGGACCATCGCTTCTACTAGCAACTTCGCTGACAGCTTTATATTCGTTAACAGCAGCCCCATTCTTATCTTCCTTGAATTGCAAGAAAAGTATTGCTCCAGATCGCGGCAAGCTGGAAGCGACGCTCTTTAGAGACTCCAAATCCAGCCCTCCCTCATCGCCGGGTTCATAGCCAGGGAAAAGTAACTCTGCGCGATCAAGATACGGCTCCATAAAAGCCTCAACATCGCTGCGCATCCGCTGACTGAGCAAAGAGCCATCCATGATCCCCACAACGATGGTCGTTTCCGGCCTCAGAGAGAAGATAAGATCAACAGTCCCCTTAACGTCCTGCTCCAACGGAAGGCCTGTACAGTCACCGCACTGACGAAGGTATTCAGGCTCAGGTCGCCCCATACCACAGTAAACTACAGGCACTCCAACAAACAGATCCTCCCGATATTTACGCATAAATGCAAAAGCGAGAGGGCCATCCACAATGACTGCAACAGGGGAAGAGTTCCCCCAAGTCGCGGCAATTTGATCAAACCGCATCTCGAAGTGCTCGTCATCATCCTGCGGAGATCCAAGAAATATCTCTGAGACATGAACTCTATCTTTGAGTACAGACTTCACGCCACGGGCTACGCCATTCGTCCAAAATGTTGAGCGAGGCGTAGAATGAAGCAACGCAACTTCATCTACTGCCAAAGCTGGCGTTACCAGAAAGTAGCAAATAATAATGAATACGCCGACAAATCGAATAGTTGGATAAAATAAAACCATAGAAGAAGATCCCTTGTGGAACAGACGCCCGACATCACTAAAAGCGCAGTGGAAACAATTCCGCTAGATCATATCCGCGCCACTTAGAACAGCAACGAACCGCTTGAATACGTTCATATCCAGCCCATCCCGCATATCATGCCGGATGAACGTCAGCGCTTCATATGCCTCCATCCCCTCTGCATATGGCCGATCCGTAGTCAGAGCATCATAGACATCGGCTAGAGAAATAATACGTACAGGCATGGGAATGTTGTCGCTTTTGAGTCCGGCGGGGTAACCGGTGCCATCCAATTTTTCATGATGAAACAGGATGCAATTGATGGTGTTCTGCGACATGGGAAGATGGGCGCACATGGATACACCATGAATGGGATGCTCTTTGATAATCTCACGCTCTCCCTGAGTCAGAGAGCCACGCTTATTCAAAATGCGATGAGGAATCTTCGCCTTGCCCACATCATGAAGCAGGGCACCCAGACCACATTCAAATACTTCGTTATCGTCCATATCGTAGGTTTGGAAAACCGCCACAGAATAAACGAAGACATGCATGCAGTGCGTGTAAGTCTTATAATCGTGCGAAATAAATGGAGCAACAGCAGACAGGGACTTATCAGATGCGAGAAATTTGATGGAGTTTTTAACAATATCCGTGATGCGATCAAAGTGCCTTGCCCTTAACCCCGCAGGCAACTTGGAATCAAAAACATCCTGCATGACCACGGTAGAGGCTTCGTAAAACACCCGAGAGCGTGTTTCGATAGGGGTATCTTCATTAAGCAGGATACCACCGAGATTGCGCTCAATATAGCTTTCATACTGCGGTCTTTCGGAACTCTCGATAAAGACTTCCTTTACATCGTTACGATGTAGCACCTGCCGATGCTTCATCGTAAACTTCTGGCCAGATTTAGTATAAAGGACAAAGTCTCCTCCTTGCCAGAGGTAGACAGAAAAGTCCCCTAACGCCTCGGGGAATAGCATCACCGGGGACACGGGAAAGTAGGATACCGGCCGAGCGGCACGAGAGTTTGCATCCATCCCCGTGAAATATCCCAAACACAAACAGAACGCTAGTAAAAATCGTGAATATCTCTAGAAAAAAGAAGTATTAGGGGAGATTGGCCTGTGAAAAAAACAGCCTTCATCAACAACGCCCTTGGGGAAACTTTCCAAAAACGTCATAAAATCTGAGAGTTAGCCTCAACCATTTTCCACAGAGGGGAAAAGCCTCGTCAAGACAACTTCAATGGCATCCATCTCAACGGGCTTGGCTATGTAATCATCCATGCCCCCCTCCAAGAACATCTCTCTATCGCCAAGCATGGCGTGAGCGGTCATGGCAATGATGGGAATAGAAGGGTTAAGAACGTTATCCCCAACTCGAATCTTCCTTGTTGTGGCTGGACCATCAAGACCGGGCATCTGAATATCCATGAATACGGCATCAAATGGGATTCGCCCGAGTAGCTCCAATGCCTCATGCCCATCACAAGCCGTTTCAGCCCGATGCCCAAGCTTGCCAAGCATGCGTTCCGCCATGATACGATTCACTCTATTATCTTCAACCACGAGAAGATGTAGCCCTGACACTGACGCTCCAGCTTCCGCTCCAAAGCAAATTGAATCACCCTCAAGGCAGCCGCCATATGATGGATCATACCCCAAAGAGAATGTCAGATAAACAGTCGTACCTTCGCCCTCCGCACTGTCTATCTCCAGTGAGCCACCAATCAGATCTACAAGACGTTTGACGATACCAAGCCCAAGCCCCGTCCCTTGATGACGACGTACATATGACCCGTCAACTTGAGTAAACGGCTCAAAGATCTGACCAATTTTATCTTCGGGGATACCGATTCCAGTGTCCTGCACACTCACTAACAGTTGAACTGCTCCCCTCTCAGGAGACGAACGAAGCAATTCGACTTCAACAGAGACACTGCCCTGTTCAGTAAACTTCACCGCATTGCCCACCAGATTAAACAAAACCTGTTTAATGCGACTCTTACCACCAGTGAGAATCTCAGGGATTTCAGGCGAAACTTCGTAGCTCAAGGCTAACCCCTTAGCCTGCAGTTGCCCTTTGAATGAAGAGAGAACTTCCTGCAGCAACTGCGGCATGGCAAATGGCTCGGAAACCACCTCCATCTTTCCAGCTTCGATCTTTGAGAAATCGAGAATATCATTGATGATCGACAACAAACTCCGCCCAGAAGCCAAAGCCGTGTCTACATAATCCCGCTGTTCTTCATCCAATTCTGTAGTCTGGGCCAATTGAAGCATACCAAGAACACCATTAAGGGGCGTCCGGACCTCGTGGCTCATATTGGCTAGAAATTCGCTCTTGGATTGGCTTGCGGTCTCAGCTAACTCCTTGGCTTGGAGGAGCGCTTGCTCACTCACCTTGCGCTCAATAGCAAGGCCAATTTGCTCAGACACGGATACCAACAAATCTACATCCCGATCTGTGTACTGCTCAAAATTGGAGTACGACTGCACACAAATGACGCCAATAACTTCACCCTTCACCTTGAGCGGCACCCCGACCCATACTTCGGAATCGGTTCCAGGTATGTCATTCTCCTTGGCCCCGTGGCTCACGAGGAACTCTCCGCGATTAATATAAACAGTGCCGTGAGAGTCTTCGGGGATATCCACCCCAGTCAAATCTTTCTGCGTAACCAAAAGAGGACGGCCAGAGCGGACGACTTCTACAGACAAACTCCTTGAATCAGGATCAGTCATACTAAATCGGACACCGGTAAAGTCATCTTTCTCATCGGCAAAATACTTGAATTCAAGGAACTGTTTATCTCTATCCAGCAAGGCGATAAGAAAGTTGTTTGCTTCAATATTGGAGTTCAAAATATTGTGAATCCGCTCATACAAAGCACTCAGGTCGGAAGTCACAGAAACTGCGTTAGAGATACGGTACAACATATTCGCTACGATTTCGTTATAGCGGCGTTCCGTAATATCCAAGATCGTCCAAATCACACCCTTATCCAGATCATTCTCATCCATAGGCTTGGCAAACAATCGGGTCCAGATCAGTCCACCATCAGCCCTTCTAAACTGCTGATCTGCTTCATAATAACCAGAAGTAACCAACCCATACACACACCGCCTGCGGAAATGGCGATACGCCCTGGGAGTCGGGAAGAAAGCAGAAGGACGCATTCCTTTTAACTGATCAGCAGACAATCCAAAAATTTCTGCACCACGCGGATTCATCCTTGTCACCCAGTCATCATGAAACAAGCCGACACCAAGGATAGTATTCTGCTGAATAGCTTCCATTTCATCCAAAGCAGCTCGCAATCGATCCTCTGTCCGCTTGCGATCCGTAATATCCATGATGGATGCGATAGACTGCATAGAGCCGGGCAGGAGGCCAATCAACATCTGCACGTGGCGTATTCTCCCCATACAAGTAACAAATCGAAATTCGTATGAATTGAGGGCATGATTCTCTCCGCGAAGCCGCCGTTCGCGCTCTTCGATCATCCTTGGCCACTCATCTTCCGCTGCAAAACTACGCCAAGAGACATTGCCTTCAACGGCCTCGATATCCATCTCGAATAATTCGGCAAACCCCTGATTTGCTTTAGATATCGTTCCTTGCTCATCAATGACAATAGTTGCAGCCCCAGTGGTCTCAAACACCGCACGATACCGTTTTTCGCTTTCCTTAAGCGCCGATTCTGCAGCAATACGTTCACTAATATCGCGCATAACAACAACACTGCCAGCAGCCCCGTCATCAGCTTGAGAGCGAATAGTCGAAATTGAGAGTTCCATGGGAATGATTTCGCCATCGGAATTATAGAAAGGCCACTCACCAAACCATGAGCCGGTTTCATTTACATGCGAAAGAACGGTCTCCCCAAATTCGACAAACTTCTCATCGGAAACGTGGATATCTCGGGCTGTAATTCCATCAAGAACATCTCGATTGCCAAACAATTTAACTCGTGCAGCCGAGTTAAAACCAGTAACATTGCGATTGAGATCAAATAACACAATAGGATCAATGGAGCTTTCGAATATAGCCTGAAAATGCTCCCGACTTTCCAATATACGGGCTTTTGACTCTACGGCCTCAGTAACATCCCTAGAAACGATAGCGACATGGCTGACTGCATTGCCATTCTCGAAGTAAGGATACATCGTAACTTCATACAACTGCTCCGGCATAGTCGGGAAAGAGAACCAGCTCTCGTAAGACACGATCTCTCCTCCCAAACAACGATCCACATGAGGGCGAATGTTCTTCTCAAAAGTATCAGCACCCCATATTTCAGCCATGCTTTTCCCGATCAAGTCTTCCTTGCTTTTCTCATGCTGCTTCAAATACGCATTGTTGGCGGCATGATAGACATAATTACGATCACTCAAAGTCATTAGATCGTATGATGCGTTCGCAATGAATTCGAACTTCTCGAGGGCTTCTTCCAACAGCTTACGTGTGGAGATATCTGTAAAAGAGAGAAAAGATACTTCACGGTCATCCAGCTCCATCAGAACAATCGAAGCATGTACCCAAAACAATGCCCCATCTTGCCTACGCATCTGCATGTTCACGCCATCAAGAACCCCTTGCTTCCGCAATTCTCTGACATGCAATTCGCGCTGGTCATAATCAGCATAATATTCAGCGGTGAACAGACCTACCAACTGATCTGATGTCGAAAAGCCAAAGTGCTCTGCCCCTCGCTGATTGGCATAAATGATCTTACCTTTCTGCAAATCGGTAAGAATAATGGGCAAAGGGGAATTATCGAGCAAAGACCGAAAACGGCTTTCACTCTTTCTCAGACTCTTCTCTGTTTCTTTCTGCTTGGAAATATCAGTCAGAATGCCAACTATACCTTCTGGACTCCCGTTCGCATCCCGATAAATCGCTTTGCGAATCAGGACATCTCGGTCCAACTCACCAAAGCGGGTGGACATCTCATATTCCTGCTCGCCTGCCCCTTCCAACAATTCACGATCTTTATCTTGATAAACGGACTCTTCGCCATCAGGGGCAAAATCTTCAATCCTCATCCCCATGAGTTCAACTCTGGAAATGCCGGAAAAAGTCTCGAACGCTTTATTGCAACCGAGATATACTCCACTAAGATCCTTGAAAAAGATTTGATTGGGGATTGCATCAATAATAGTTTGTACAAAGGCAAGCTGATTTTTGAGCGCTCCCTCGGCCAGTGAACGCTCCCTGGTCTCTTCTTCCAGCCGTTGCTGCTGCTCATTAATGTAAGCAGCACGCTCCAAGCCCTTCCTCAAAGCCTGATCCAACTCGCGCAAAACGTTGTCATCTTTAACGACAAAATCCCACGCGCCATTACGCATGGAGTGAATAGCATCTTCCAGTTCACCAACTCCGGAGATAACAATCAAGGGGACTTTCGAAGAACGTCGGGAAAGCTCAACAAGAACCTCATGCCCATCAAGCTCGGGCATGCGCAAATCAACTAGGACTCCATCGAGTTCATTGTGCGAAAACTGCTCAATACCGGACAATCCATCCTCGGCTTCAAGGATTTCATATCCATCTTGTTCAAGATGCTCCCGCACAAGTTTTCGAAACGACTCACTATCGTCTATGATCAAGATGCGCGAACGATGCAAACGAGACTCCTCTTCAAGATCGATTATTTCCCGGATAGCATAGTTCATAGCAAAAAGTGACAATTTTCATATTATTAAAAACCCTCAAGGAACCATACTACCGTCTTGTTAAGCGCCTCTGAACCGGGTAGTGTCCCCACAATCCATTTTCTCAACAGGAGTCCCCTATGCGCTATTCCCCACTTGGCCTCGTCTTGGCCCTTATTCTTTTCGCCACTCCGGCCTTGGCACAGAACCCGCGATTTGTCGCAGATGTGGACTTTGCCCCTTATTCAATGATCACCCAAGGAGTCCCGGCTGGCATCGATGTAGACGTCATCAATGAGGCGGCTCGTAGAGCTGGTATATCCCTAGATCTTCAGTTCAAGACATGGGATGTGCTAATCAAAATGGCTGAAAAAGGTGAAGCTGACGCCGCTTTCTCCGTATTCCATACACCGGAACGAGAAAAGAAACTCATGTTCATGGAAGCTGTCCCAGTTCATTACAGTGACTACGTTCTCTTCACCAAGGTGGGCGACAAGTTCTCTTTCACATCGTATGACGATCTGACAGACAAGGTTATCGGAAAAGTCGAGGGAATCTCTCTGGGAGAGGATTTTAAGGCAGCGCGCGATGCAGGCAAGATGTCAGTCAAGACATACACAGATCCAACCACAGCCCTGCGCGGCTTGATCACTGGTGAAATCAGCGCCTACGCTGGTAATATTGACGTGACTTATTACAGGCTCAAGGCCATGGGGATGACGAGTTCCATTGTCTATCTACCCAAGAAAATTCTCACACAGAAGCCTTCCTATCTCGTAATGTCTCGCGCCTCTTCCCTTGAGAACAAAGAAGAAATTCTCCAGCAAATAGAACGCGCTCTAGACCAGATGCGCAAGGATGGAACGTATAACAAGATCGCTAGAAAGTACCTACTGAGATACTAATGCTATTTAAGACAAGCCGTACTGGGAAAACTCAGTACGGCTCTGCTATGCTGAAGCGATAGGAATGGTAAACATGAATCGGCTGCCTTTGCCGACAACACTCTTCACCCAGATATGGCCGCCATGGCTTTCAACTATATGCTTGCAAATAGGCAAGCCCAACCCTGTTCCACGTGGACGATCTGTCAAACTTTCTTCAGCCTGCGTAAATTTATCAAAGACAACCGCGCACATGGAATCAGGAATACCAATTCCACTGTCCTCCACTGAGACCTTTACGTAGTTCCCCACAACTCGAACATGGCATGAGACCTTTCCCTTCTCTGTAAACTTCACACTATTAGAAAAGAGATTGATCATCACCTGGATAAGGCGGTCTTTATCGCCCATAACATCAGGCAGCCCTGGTTCTATTTCGGTAACCAACACCAGCCCCGCTTCCTCAAACAGCGCAGATGTAGCTTCAACCCCGCGAACTACAGAATCTTTTATTTTGACTCGCTCCACACGAAACTCGACCTTATCTGCCTCCAGCTTGGCAAGATCAAGAACATCATTAATCAGCGCGGTGAGCCTATCTCCCTCAGCCACGATAATATCAATATTCTTTCGCACCCGAGTCATCGCCTTGCAGAGCTGCTTATCCGCACTCTTCCCGGCAGCCGGGAAAATGGATTCAATCAGCTTTCTGCGAATGATTTTGGTAAACCCCAGTACGGACGTCAATGGCGTACGTAACTCATGAGAAACGATGGACAAGAACTCCGACTTGGCTCGGTTGGCACGAGCCAACTCCCGTGTTCTTTCGCGAACTCTAATTTCCAACTCATCATGACTCTTCTGAAGGGCCTCTTCGCTCAGCTTTCGCTCCGTAATGTTTCGAGCAACAATAATACCCTGCCGCACACCTTTTAATTCAACTATGCGCAGTGTCATTTCTACAGGAACGACAGGCAGATCATCCCTGCCCGGGCACTGGAATTCTGTCTCCAGATTCAGCAAGTCACTTTTGCCACTAAACAGGTTACTCGAATAATTAGCTATATGATCCGGCAACAGCTGCTTGAACTCCACGCCGCGCAAAGTTTCAAGATCGCACCCCAACATAGCTTCCGTGGCCCCGGAAATATCTAAAATGGCCCCTGAGTCAGCGTCGACAATTAAAATAGCATCGGAGACACTGTCCAACAGAGCACGAAAATGCTCCAGCTCATCGAGCCGGTTTTTAAGCTCAGGATAATAGCTTTTACTGATGGACCGCCTACCCAAGCCGATGAGCTTTTCCCGCTCTTCTGCCGGATCCGGTCGCCGATCAACACGCCTCTTCATAAAGTCCCATAACCTCACCAATAGATGGCTGCTTTGGATTCGTAAGCATACATGCATCCATTAATGCATTCTCGGCCAGCAGGCCCACATCATCTGCCGACATACCGAGTTCACACAAATTATCTTTAATGCCCACGGCTTGCTTCAAGCTCCGAAAAGCATCCAACGTTGCCTCCCTTGCTTCATCAAGTGGCATTCCTGTGGAAATATCTGCTCCCAATGCCCGGCCTAAATCGCTATATTTCTCCGGCACGGCCTCAAAATTGAAATCCACTACATGATCAAGCAGAATGGCATTACATTGCCCATGGGGTAGATCAAGCAGCCCTCCCAGACTGTGTGCCATGGCGTGAACCGCACCCAAGATCGCGTTGGAAAAAGCGAGCCCTGCATAGGTAGAAGCAAGCATCATCCCGGAACGCGCTTCCATGTCCTTAGGATCTTCCACAGCACGAAGTAAATGGCGATGAATCAGGCGAACGGCTTCAATGGCATTGAGATCTGTTACCGCCGAACTAGCATTGGAAACATACGCCTCCACAGCATGCGTCAAAGCATCCACTCCGGTGTACGCTGTCAGCTTTGCATCCATGCTCACCGTCAAAGCGGGGTCAATCAGCGCAACATCAGGCACCATGGTTTTGGAAACAATGGCGATCTTCACCTTCCGCTCCACAGCGTTGATAATGCAAAATTGTGAAATATCAGCAGCGGTCCCAGCGGTTGTGGGAATACAAATCATAGGAGGCCCCGGATGCCGAACATTATCCACGCCCTCAAACTCAAGAACGTGCTGGTGATTGGTGCAGACAACCCCAATGGCCTTGGCGCAATCCATAGGGCTACCACCACCCACCGCAACGATGGAGTCACAGTTCTCCCGCAGATAAAGCTCTGCCCCGGCCATGACCTCATGATCACGAGGGTTCGGTGTAACACCGGAGAACACCACACTCTCCACACCCTCACGCTTCAGGCTGTCCACAACCTTACCAGGCCAACCCAGCGCCTCAAGATGAGGCCCAGTCACCACCAGTGCTTTTTTGATGGATAGATTGGCAGCATACTGCCCTGCCAACAACGCCGCCCCTGATCCAAACACAAATTCAGGCGCAACGAATTTCCTTAATTCATCAGTATATTTCCCCATGCATGCCCCCTTCTCTGCCTAACAAGCAAACAGAGATTAGAAAAAACCTATCCCATCAATACCTTTATGTAAAATCACATCCCATTATTATTCACTTCCTTACAAAAAAATGGAGCGCCATCCAGCCGATGACACTACCACCACGAAGCGATAAAACGCCATACCCCATGTTCTGTAATAACCGTGCAGATAGATAAGCTCGTTATTGGTCTATCCGTTTCCACCCCATCGCGGTTTGATTGAAGAACCCACTTTCTCTGTACGCTTTTTCAATTATGCCATTGGACCGTAATATTCGAAGTCCTTTCGTAAGGGCCTCAAATATGGCTTTCCCAAGTGGATGATGTTTTGAAACAGCGAAATGTCGACTTCCGACCAAACCGACCTTCATCCCCGGTATCGGCTTCAACAAAGTATCACCCACAGATAGAAGCATATCCTTGGTTGGCTGAAATGGTGCCAAAAGAAAATCCGAGCGCTTCTGATCGACATTTCTCACCATTACTTCCCAATGCTGAGTATGACTTATCTTCTTTAAGTTGAGATTTGCAGCGTCTTCCAGTCAGCTTCCCAGTTCTTATTGGAGACAGCAGTCAGCCTTCGAACATCTTCAATATTTTGAGCACTCAGAGCGACTTTATTTTTGAGCGATGTATATAAACCGGCCTCAAATGAACCGTTTTCAACAAGAGCTTCAGTGATATAAATATCATCTCTTATCTGCTCAAGTTCGTTTAACCACAATGTTGTCGTCGTGGCCGCAATGGTTCCTTCACTAATTTCTGTTTGGGTGCGCAAATAAGTTGGAAGAGTTGCCATCTCTAAAGCCACATCAAGACCACCAAGAGCGAGAGCCTGCTGAAAGAGAACAACTTCTATAACATCTCGTCGGGAGCTCTTACCCGAGTAGTCACTGATATTTAGTGGATTTCGACCATCCAGAAAAGTGTTGTAATCGTTAAAAACATCCAAATATATGGATACAGGAATAGTGACAGATTGTGCCAGTGCTTTAGAGTTGCTCCCAAGCAACAATAAAAGACACATCAAGATGAATAATTTATAAAATCGATGTTGCATCCCACTTTATATCACGAGCTGAGGCTACTACCAATACATCAAATGAAAGCTCTCTGAATTAAGCGTTTCTCACAACGAAGAACCCCATACACAGCGCCAAGTACAATAACCGTGAAAATTTCAAGGCTCTACCGAAACCACTCTATTGGGATATTGTTACTGAGCGTCCATAACGGCTAATAATTCAACAATTTCATTCTGCAATTCAGCCAATGCACTGTTCCAATCTCCGCCATCAGCACAAGCAAACTCAAGCGTGCTAGCTGCAAGCGCTGAGCGGTGCGCGCCTATGGATACGCAGATAGACTTGATCGTCTTCGCATTAAATGCGGCAGTCTCAAAATCTTCAATCTGTGCAGCAGAATCCAATTCTTTGAGAATAAGCATCATCTCATGTCGCCCGGTTGCGAGGAAGTCCGCAAACATAGCCTCATCAACACCAAGATCATCCATAGCCCGAGTAGGTTCCCAAAGAGGCAGCTCGTTACTAATAGGCATACTAGCTACATCTTTGTCCTGAGCCGCAACACCTTGGCTCATCTGCTTCTGCGGTACAGGAATGCCGCCAATGAGACGATTAATCACAATGGAAAGCTCATGGAAATCAACGGGCTTAGAGATATAGTCATCCATACCAGCATCAAGACTCTTATCGCGAAATTCCTTAAGAGCATGTGCTGTAACGCCAATGATCGGGATATTTGGATTCGGGATAGAGCCGCCAGGAATGGCCGAACGAATCGCTTTGGTTGCGGAAATTCCGTCAAGCACAGGCATTTCAATATCCATAAGAATGAGATCAAATGGCTCACGCTTGAGCAGATCAAGCACATCAAGTCCGGTTCCGGCCACAGAGTAAGTATAGCCAAGATCTTCAAGACGTAAGGTTGTAACCATAACATTCACATCATTGTCCTCTGCCACAAGGATGTGAACAGGACGAGAGGGAGCTGCTATGAGCTCAGGCCGGTCTTCAGATGGGACTGGACAGGAAACACCAGCCTCGTACCAGACAGTAAACGCGAAAATGCTCCCCTTGCCGACCTTGGATTCCACACAAATATCCCCATCCATCAACCCTATGAGTTGCTTGCAGATAGCCAAGCCAAGCCCTGTTCCGCCAAAGGCCCGAGTGGTTTGGGAGAAGCTCTGAAAAATGGTGTCCATAAATTCCTGAGGTATACCAATGCCAGTGTCCTCAACCTCAAAAGAGACCCCTTTCACGCGGGAGTCTGCGGGGTCTCGATGCGGATCAGTAAGAGCCGGGGATACGCGAATAGCAACAGATCCGCGATGCGTGAACTTAATGGCATTGCCCACCAAATTCATGAGCACTTGTCGTAATGAGAGGGGGTCACCCTTAACACAAGATGGTACGGCATCGTCAAACTCCAACACCATATCCAACCCCTTCTGCATGGCCTGCATCTCAAGCCCCTTGATGGTGGTCTGGACGTGGAAGGGAAGATCAAAATCAACGTTATCAAGAACAAGCTTCTGTGCTTCGATCTTGGAGAGATCAAGAATGTCGTTAATAATGTTCAAGAGGTGCTGGGACGAATCCATAACCGTCCTGAGATAATCTCGCTGGTTATCATTGAGGTCAGTCTGGAGCGTAATGTCGGTCATACCGACGATAGCGTTCATGGGCGTCCTGATCTCATGACTCATAGCAGCCAGGAATTCACTCTTGGCCCGGTTGGCAGCCTCAGCATCCTCTCGCGCACGCATCAATTCTTCCTGAGCCTGACGATACTCAGTGATATCATCCCAGGCCCAAATAATCCCCTTATCCAAGCTACTGGCATCCACGGCCTTGGCATACATGCGACACCAGACGACACTGCCATCCTTGTCACGGAACGCCTGCTCGGTGTCGAAATCACCCTTTGCCGACAGCGCTTCACGGGACAAAGCAATAAAATTATCCACAGCCTCATGAGAGTCGAGAAGAATGGAAACATCATTGCCGATAATCTCGCCCGGAGAGTAGCCGAAAATTTCTGCACCACGTCGATTGATGGTCGCAAACTTACGACTTCGGGACATGGCGATACCCATGAGAGAATTCTCAAGAATAGCTTCAAACTTGGACAAAGACTGCCTGATACGGTTTTCCGATTCCTTGCGCACCGTAATATCACGGACGTTGGCAAGAATAGCTTGCCGCCCATGGAAAACGATACGATTCAAATAGATTTCCACATCAAATTCCGCCCCATCATGAGGACGTCGCGCCTTCCACTCAAAAAACTGAGGTTCGCCATTGATCACACTCCGCCAAATAGACGAAAGCTTGTAAACAGCATTGTCTCGGCTGGAAAAATCACGAGCAATGGATAGGGATGATACTTCTCGGCGGGAAACTCCGTACATCTTAAGCATACGAGCATTGATATCCAAAATATTACCAGACACATCATGGATGAAAATTGCATCGTGTGAAGCGTCAAAAACGGTACGAAGTGCTTCCACGCTTTCTTTGGCTTCACTGGTGCGCTCACGTACGCGCTCTTCAAGCGACTCCTTGGTCTTCCTGAGCTCCTTCTCTGCCTGCTTTCGACGAGAAGTAGCTACAATGAGGAACAAGATGATGACCATTTGAATCGAGGTAAAAGCCACCCCCGCCCAAATGAACATGGCATGCTCTGAATAGAAAGAACGAGGACGGTTGATAATCTCACTGTCTTCTGGAAGAGAGGAAAGGCGAACATCGTGCTTCCGCAAGACTTCATAATCAAACATGGGCTGTGATACGCCATCTTGAATTACGGGGATATCTCGTGGATGTCGCCCAGACAGGACGTGAAGCGCGATCTGTGCCATGGACTGGCCCTGATTATATCCGCTCGTAAGCAGACCACCAACAATGCCGTGACCAAGGTCAAATTCGATAAGACCGTAGACCGGTGCCTTAGCCCAACTCGCAATAAGGCTAATCCCCTCGGTGGTGTCATAAAATCGACCAGACTTATCCCTATTAAAAACACCGTACAAAATCAGAGTGTCATCAGGCAGCGCCTTAACCTCTTTTAGCAAGGCGGCGATATCCATATCTTCGGAATAGCGGACCTCAATATCCGCTTTAAATTCCACCAAGTTTTGCCGAATGGCAGTGGTAATCGCTTTCCCCGAGGGTGTCTGGTCATTGATAATGTAGATAAGTCGAGTACGAGGATGTAAATTGAGAGCCCACCATAACGTGCCTTTCACATCGGCATTCTCGGCCACTCCGGTGAAGAGAGGAAAGTCAGCGACAAGGTCAGCAGTGTAATTATTCACACCACAAAAGACGACAGGGACGTCAGGAAACAAATCATTCTGATAACGACGCATAAATTCAAAAGCATTGTTATCCGTGACCATAATCAGGTCGAGCTTCATTCCCCTGTATTTGTGTTCGTAAACATCCCTTAGCTGGCGGGCATAGCGATCACTGAACTCCACTCGCTTGGTATCCATGTTCTCCACATGGAGGACAATGCCTGTCTCTTTCGGACGCAACACATCAACAAGCCCTTCAAATATCGCTTCATTCCAACTGAAATTCTGATGATATGAATTAAGCAGCAGAATCTGCTTTCGTTCGGTGTGCCCCTCCTGCGCCAAAGCCGTTGCAGGAAGAACGGCAGACACCATCAAACCCATCATCCAAAGAAGGATGATCAGAGAATGACGTCGGCCGTCTCGACACAAACAACAATTCATAACAGCTCCCAAGCTGGTAGGGGTTGAACATCCCTACCAAAAGGCCGTGGAAGAATAAAGGGAAGAACCCTGTCAACAGGGAAAGTTATGCCTTTCACGCCCGTTTTCCCCCCTCCCGTGCCCGTTCTCTTCCTCGCCCCAAAACCGGGGTTAACCTCCTTGGGAAGCGACAGAGGAACTGTCCGGACGGGCATCGTGCCCATGCATGTTCCTACGTCGCCACACCGCAGGTGGACTTCATTGAGGCCAGAAAAGCCTCCCACCTGACAAGCCAAAGGAACAAATATGTCTACAACACCTACTCCCTTCAAAGCTCGTGGAAGCGCCCTCGTACCAGGCCTCAAATACTGGTATGTTAGCGGCTCCTCTTTCCTTTACACACAGCTGTATATCAGCAGCATCACCAACACCATGGTCGACTGCAAAGTAACAGTCTTCGACCACGAAGGGAACGACGTCTCTACAGATTGCGTCATTCTGACTGGCAATAACTCCGGCGCTAACACCGTCGTAGTCAGCACCGGAACCGGCGAATTCTCATTGGCTGCAGGAGCGACCAATCAGGTACGTATCCGCGCTGCGCAGGCTGGCACGTTCATCTTTGGCCACGCCGTCATCGAATGGTCCTCTGAAGACACCAAGATCAGACAAGCGCTTATCGCTACCGCAGATCGCCAGAAAGAACTCAACGGACGAGCATACGCCTCCATGATCCCCATCAACGGCGGCCTGCCCTTCTAACGCATCAAACCAACTGCGGGAGGGCTAGTCTCTCCCGCCAAACAAATCAAAGGAACTAATATGTCTACAACTATTCCCTTCGAAACACGTGGAAGCGCAGTAGCCACGGGCGTCCTGGCTCTCTCCTCCTCCACTTCATATATGGTTCAGTCCACATTGTACGTAACCAATGTCTCTGGTGCCGATGTCTCCTGCAAAGTCACATTCTACGATCAGGATGGGAACGATATGAGTTCCATTCTGAGCGTATACAGTGGCAACAACTCTGGTGTCGGTAACACTACGATCTCAACTGGCAACGCTCCTTTCAGCCTCCCTGCCGGAAACACTCGTAGTATCAGCACCTACAAGACCAACCTCAACAAACGCATCATGGGCCATGCTGTCATCGAATGGAGTTCTGAGAATGGAACCATTCGCAAAGCACTGATCGCAGAAGGACGTCGGATTACTTCCAGCGGCTCTAATTCTGCTTACGGCTCTACGATCACCGTCAACGGCGGTCAGCCTTTCTAGTAGGCTCAGAACCACCAAGGAGGGCGAAAGCCCTCCAACTTAACAAACTACAAAAGAGAAATATTATGAAATTCAAAATTATCATCACAGCAGCTATGCTGACTCTGATCATGTGCGGCTCGGCTTTTGCCACCGCCAACTTCGAAGCACGAGGTAGTGCCGTAGCCACCGGTTTCCTCTCAACGTCCTCATCCACTACCTACAAGGAAATGACCACCATGATGGTCTCCAATATCAGTGGCGTAGACGTGGATTGTAAGGTCACCATCTACGACTCGAATGGCAATGACATCAGCTCAATCATTGATGTTTACAAAGACAACACATCTAGCACCAGCGCCATTTTGGTTTCTTCTGGTAGCGTCCCATTCACTATTCCTGCTGGAGCAACACGCAAAGTTAATACGTGGAAGCCCAACATGAACAAGCAACTCTTTGGCCATATCCTGATCGAATGGTCGACCGAAGATGGAAATGTTCGCAAAGCTCTGATTGCCGAAGGTCGTCTCGTCTCAACCAACGGCTCTGGCCCTGCGTACTCTTCCACTTTGAATATCAACAGCGGCCAGCCTTTCTAAAAGGCTGAAAACCACCAGGAGGGCGAAAGCCCTCCAACTTAACAAACTACAAAAAAGAAATACTATGAAACTCAAAATTATCATCACAGCAGCGATGCTGACTCTGATCATGTGCGGTTCGGCTTTTGCAGACACAGCCTTCATGGCGAAAGGAAGTGCCACTGTTCCCGGCATTAAGTACTGGTATATTAGTGGCAGTTCTAATTTATCCTCCAACCTATACGTTACCAATATCACCAGCACTGCTATCAACTGCAAAGTCACGGTATTTGACCACCTGGGTACCGATGTCACTGCAGATTGTAAAATTCAAACCGGTAACTATAACTCCGATTATTCCACCACTATCAGCACCGGAAGCGGCGAGTTCTTGCTGCCTGCTGGCGGAACCAATTGTGTGCGAATTCTCGGTTCACAAACAGGCAAAGTCATCTATGGACATGCAGTCATCGAATGGTGCTCCGTAAACACCAAAATCAAAAAAGCTCTTATCGCAACTGCTGACCGCACAAAGGAAGTTAATGCGATCCGAGCATATTCTTCCATGATCCCCATTAACGGCGGAATGCCCTTCTAATAAACTAAATTCAGAGGGGGATATCTCCCCCCCCTAAATAACAAAAGGAATAACTATGAAATTCAAAGCAATCATCGCAGCCGCCATGCTCACCCTGATCATGTGCACTTCAGCTTTTGCCTCCACAACCTTTGAAACACGCGGAAGCGCAATTGCCACAGGTATTATCGCCATATCCTCTTCCACCAGCTACCAGATCAAGCCAACCATGCTGCTCTCCAATATTAGCGGTGTGGATGTAGAATGCAGAGTCACTGTATTCGATCAAGACGGGAATAACGTCAGCTCTATCAACGACGTATACAGTGGCAACTCTTCTGGTACTAACGCTGTGCTAGTTTCCACTGGCGCCGCAGCCTTCACCATTCCAGCTGGTGCGACTCGCAACATAAACATGTGGGATTCCAACATGAACAAGCAAATCATAGGCCACGCTCTCATTGAATGGTCTTCTGCTGACGGCAATGTGCGCAAAGCTCTGATCGGCGGAGGACGCGTCATCACGACCAATGGTGGTTACTCTTCGTATTCCACCACCTTCAGTGTGAACGGTGGAATGCCCTTCTAACCAGCTCAACACATAACAGAGGGGGAAATCATTCCCCCTCATTCCCTCTTCTTGACGTTACTCCATTCTCTTGAAAGAATGCAGAATGTTCAAAATCTCAGTCATTTTAATTCTTTGCACCCTCCACCTCCTACCTTTGCCCGCCACTGCCGGACAGGAGTTGACCGTATATTGCGAATACCCTCCGCCTCAGAAAGTTGAGCAAGGCAATATGGGTGGACTCATTTACGAACAAGTCCAAACGCTCTTGAAACGAGTCGGGCTAGATACTCCCATAGAAACTGTAAGCTGGAAACGCGGATATTCAGAAGCCACAACCAAGGCTAATATCGCTCTCTTCCCCACGACTCGCACTGCCGAACGAGATGACTTATTCCACTGGATCGGGCCCATCCATAGAGTGGAATGGATTTTTTATGCCCATGCGGACAACCCGGTGACCATCAATACTATAGAAGATGCCAAGAAGGTCGGAGCCATCGGTACTTACGCCAATGACGGGAAGGAAATGTGGCTCAAGAGCCAGGGCTTTCCCAATCTTGTTTCGGTCATGCAGAATCAAACCAACCTGCTCAAACTCTACGATCATCGCATCGACCTGATGGTAGGCTCCCCCACGTCAACACAGCGCTGGCCTGCCATCATGGGCCTCGACCCTACCAAGCTGATTCCGGTTTATACTATAACGAGTGTAGACCTCTATTTGGCTCTATCAAAGACAACTTCCATGGATATAGTCTGGAAGTTGCAAAAAGAATTTAAAAAAATGTTTGGGGATGGAACCATCCGTTCCATTTACAGCAAATGGGCGCCATTCCTCACTCTGCCAGCCATTCGATAGTCAATTCTCTCTTGATTTCAGAGCAACACTGTTCGTTTTTTTTCAGATAATAATACCTTTCTTGCCCTTTTTTGACTCAAGTCATACTTATGGCTTGAGGTTTCCGCTAGATCTGAACTCACCAAACGAAATCACCAAAACATCAAGGAGTACATCTATGTTTTGTTATCAGTGTGAACAGTCTGCCAAAGGCGGCTGCACCAAAGTAGGCGTATGTGGCAAGAAAGACGAAACTGCAGCTCTGCAGGACCTTCTCCTTCATCTATCCAAGGGTCTCTCTCAGGTAGCTATCGCTGCCCGTGAAGCTGGCACCGAAGACGCTAAAGTGAATCTCTTCACTGTAAAAGCAGTTTTCTCCACTCTGACCAACGTCAACTTTGACGACGCTCGCTTCGTCACTCTCATTAACGAGTGTGTAGCACTGCGCGACGGTCTCAAAGCCAAAGCTCCCGGCGTCACCTTCGACGGTCCCGCAGCTCTGGAAGTTCCTTCCGACCTCGCTGGCCAGGTTGCTCTGGGCCAACAGTTCGGCGTTGAGAACGACCCCGAGACCAACGAAGATCTCAAATCTCTCAAGCAGACTCTGGTATACGGCCTCAAGGGCGTTGCAGCTTACGCTGACCACGCTGCCATCCTGGGCAAAGAGGACAACGAACTCTACGCCAAGATTCAGGGCCTGCTGGCTGCTACCCTTTCCACCGACCTCACCCTCGAGCAGTGTGTAGAAGCCGGTCTGGAATGCGGTCGCATCAACATCCGCGCCATGGAACTGCTGGACGACGCTAATACTTCCACTTACGGCCACCCCGAGCCCACCGAAGTCAAACTCGGTGCTACCGCTGGTAAAGCCATCCTCGTATCCGGTCACGACCTGAAAGATCTGCACACTCTGCTGAAGCAGACTGAAGGCAAAGGCATCAACATTTACACCCACGGTGAAATGCTGCCTTGTACCGCTTACCCGGAACTCAAAAAGTACCCGCACCTCGCTGGTCACTATGGTACTGCTTGGCAGAACCAGAAAAAAGAGTTCGCTGAATTCCCGGGCGCAGTTCTCATGACCACCAACTGCATTCAGGACCCCAAAGCTTACATGAATGACATCTTCACCACCGGCCTCGTTGGCTGGCCCGGCGTTACCCACGTTGGCAACGAAGACTTCACCCCTGTCATTGAGCGCGCTCTGGCCATGCCCGGTTTCCCCGAGGACACCGACAAGGGCACCGTCATGACTGGTTTTGCTCGCAACACCGTCATGTCCGTAGCAGGCACCGTCATTGACGCTGTCAAAGCTGGTGACATCAAGCACTTCTTCCTGGTCGGCGGTTGCGATGGCGCCAAGCCCGGTCGTAACTACTACACCGAGTTCGTAGAGAAGGCTCCGGAAGACACCGTCATCCTGACCCTCGCTTGTGGTAAATTCCGTTTCTTCGACAAGCAGCTCGGCTCCATCGGTGGCATCCCCCGTCTCCTCGACGTCGGTCAGTGCAACGATGCTTACTCCGCAGTCAAAATCGCTCTGGCTCTCGCCGAAGCATTCGAATGCGACGTAAACGAACTGCCTCTGTCCCTGGTCCTGTCCTGGTACGAGCAGAAGGCTGTCGCCATCCTGCTCTCCCTGCTGGCCCTCGGCATCAAGAACATCAAGCTTGGACCCACTCTCCCGGCATTCATCACCCCGAACGTGCTGAACTTCCTGGTTGAGAACTACAACATCGCTCCGATCTCCACTCCCGACGAAGACCTCAAGGAAATCCTCGGTTAATTAGAGATAGGCACACAAAATCAAGCCGCCCTTGCCAGCACATGCTGACAAGGGCGGCTTTTTTATACCTCATTCTCACCAAAATGATTATAATCCCCACCTCCATGCAAGCAGAAATTCCTCTGCCTAATAGACTCACGTTCATTCACACATACGCCTCGGAATCTACATATCGAATATCAATGCATCCTTTGCAAAATAATAACAACTGAGGCCCAAGCCACTCCCATGCATCAACTTTTTACTAGCTAATTGAAAGCTATCCCCCCGCACCCAAATGCAAAAAAAGGGTCAGCGACATGTCACTGACCCTGGTTCCGTTTGTACTGCACGCTTCCACAAAGAGCATGCAGCCATCGGGAGAGGTCTAGATTAATCACCAGTGCATCAGGTATTTATTCAGAATGGTAGGAAGTTCCTTACGGTAGCAAAGCTTCCGCATCAGATGGCAGACTGTGAGCCAAAAACCACCCTGTCGAGAGAATCCAAGAGGGAGTAACCAATTCTGATCATGTGTACTGTTTCTATCTATCATACTCCCTCCTGCTGCTCTTTGCATTATCTTCTCTGATTCATAAAACCATAAGACTGGTTGACTATTTCCATATATTTAAACAATTGTATGGAGACAAGAATTATATTGTTTGACAAACAATTTAACATAAGAGGCTACAATGTGGTTCCCGAGAGATTTGAATATGGGCAGAGCCAAGTACCTCGCCATTGCTGACGCCCTGGAACAGGACATCCGCGCGGGGAAAGTGCTTCCCGGCGACCATCTCCCTCCGCAAAGGGAGCTGGCAACCCAACTGTCCGTGAATCTAACGACTATTTCCCGAGCGTACAGGGATGCCGAAAGAAGAGGGCTGACAAAGGGGGTCGTCGGCAAAGGAACCTATGTTTCAGCGGATGCGGTGAGACTTCTCGAGCAGACGGAATCGAGCATATTCAAGTCGGACATCATTGAAATGGGGATGGTATTGTCCTTACGCCACCTCGAACCAAACCTCGAAGAGCAAATTGCCAAATCTTCCCAAAAGCAAGATGTCACGCAGTTCGGAGGCTACAGCGAACCGGCAGGCCTGCCCAAACACCTTGGCATCGGCGCCGAATGGGTCAAACAATTCGGGCTGCATGCGTCCGCAGACCAACTAACGATCACAACCGGAGCACAACATGCATTAACCTGCATTTTGATGACTTGCTTCAAACCGGGCGATCATCTAGCAGTGGATTGTCTGACATACCCAGGCCTCAAGGCACTTGCGGCCATGATGAATATACGTCTGACTCCCATTCCAATAGATGCAGCAGGTATGACACCTGACAGCCTGAAGACGGCCTGCCAAAGCTATTCCGTCAATGGGGTATACCTCATGCCTGGATTCCATAATCCCACAGGTATAACCATGCCCGCGAAGCGTCGACAAGAGCTGCTCTCTATCATCAAAGAACAGCACCTACTTCTGATCGAAGATGACCCCTACTTCTTCCTGGCAAATGACACTCAACCAGCCATGTCGTCCTTTCTCCCGGACAACAGTATTTTTATCTGCAGCTTTTCCAAGATGCTGTATGCCGGACTGAGAGTCGCCTTCACCGTATCTTCCAAGAAGATAAGGTCTCGTCTGGCCGGAGCTATTCTAAATACGGTCTGGATGACTCCTCCACTGAACGCAGCCATCATTTGTGATGCAATCGAAGATGGAACAGTCGCCCGTGTGATTCGGCAAAAAATCAAAGAAACAAAACGACGAAACGAAATCGCGTGGTCGATCCTACCCGGCAAAGCAGACACCTCCCAAAACAGGGGATTCTTCATCTGGTACAACCTACCGGAACCATGGTCAGGATATGAATTTGAAAGGCAGGCAAAGCTAAAAAGAGTTAGCGTTAGTTGCGCTGAGCAATTCGCCGTAGGAAGTCCAAAAATATCCCCTGCCGTACGAATCTGTCTCACCGCCGCCCCAAGCTTACAAGAACTGTCTACAGGCCTCGCGCGGTTATCAGAAACGCTCAGCAACTATTGGCAACTGAACAACAAAACGTGAACCACACTAAAGAAAACAACTACAGTAAATACCTGTAGCCACTACAGAGCGCAGCACAAAGGGGCTGAACTGCCTATTCCTTCATGCAGCAGTACAAAATAAGGGCGACAAGCCCAATGCTTGCCGCCCTTAAACCTACCTCAAACCAAAATCACTAGAACTTGACGCCCAACTTAAGCAACGTATCCAATTTATGATAAGAAACAGACACTCCCGCAGGTTTGGCATTGATATAGCTAAATTTTGTCTCAAATCCCGTATAGTACTTCTCAGATAAGTCGTAGTCGACTCCAGCAAATACCTGCAACAGTGGAGCAACTCCAGTCACAGATGCTTTGTCTTTCTTGGTTACCCTACTGTTGGTAGATGCATCAAAATACGCACACCCAAGCCCAGCGCCGATATAAGGCGAGAATTCTTCAACTGTCTTGCGTGCCGCGAAGTTGAGCAACAACGAATGCAAATCCAAGCTACCGCGGGTTGTCGATGAATCCTCAGCGATTTTAGTGTAGAAGTGGTTATATTCGTACTCTACACCCATGGAGAAGTTCTCGACATCAAAAGCCGAGTCTTTCCAGTACTGGACACCCGTTGCAAGGCCGAGCCCTGTTCCAAAGTTATCTACATCCATATCGGTACCACCGGATACGCGCCCACTGCCCCCGCCATAGGCAACGCCGAGACCAACTTCAAAGCGATTGTCCTCAGCTTGAGCAGGAACTGCAGTGAGAATCACAAGAAAAGCCAAAAAACAAAAAAAGAATTTACGAATAGTCATAACCTTACCTCGTATCTTCCACTCCATCCGCCCTATCGATGACGGATGCCGTTGTTAATTTTAACAAACACCAAACCAACCCCGATTTTCCCCAAGGAAAAGCCTGCACTTCCCCCGCAAAAGCACACAAGCAAAGACTTACGCGCAAATTACGACGTACTTAAAATCGGCAAACGCCAGTTGTGAGGAGACTGAAGTTGTGACGTAACTTCATTCGGTAACCCGGCTACCTCAGTAAGGCCCATGGCTTTCCGTCTCCACCTCACGATGGATTTGGCTTTTTGAACTTTTGGACGATTCCACCCCTGGAGCGTCCAAAATCTGGAGGAGTATTGATCACAACCAGACACAATAGTCAAGTCGATATCAGTCTATATAATATACGGAAAGCCTATAGCTTTGTGAGTCTGACTCGTTTTAGAAAACTCAATTATAGTTGCAACCTTATCATTAAGAATGACAATTTAAAGGCAGCCCCCATCCCCACAACTCAGACACGACAAAGGCCCGCACGTGGCGAGCCTTCAATAAAAAGATAGGAAGATGTCTCCAACCTATTTGGCACAAAGAGAGCCATCTAAATTCCAAACTAAACCACAACCTATTGAATCATTTTCACTTCATTGCCCGGGCCATCTGGAGGAGCCCAATCAGCACCTCCGACAGGCATACGAGTGACTGCACTCCAAGGATGACTCTCGGGAGGTTGAACCGTGCTTCCTTCAACCCTGTTCCTCTGGCTATAACCACCATGGAAATTCACATCCGTCTTCAAAATGGAGTTGAGCACCCGATTATCGACAGCACCCCACTGAAAGGCAAGATGCCTGATATTAGTCACACGAGAATCGACAAGTTCACACCCATAGCTACGAGCAAAGCGAACATAGCCATTACCGCCCACGCCCTTGTTCCATGCCCCATCGATTTGAATATTTCTGGCGACAACTTCGAGGCTATTCTCAAAAACCAGCGGGTGACGTCCAGCACCAACTATTTTAAGATCTTGCACAGCACAATCTGCCGCCCAATCAAAGCGTAGACCATCAACAGCAAAGTCTGGAGCAGTGTTTTCGTAGACACCCTGTACTTCTTGCAGAGAACGCCTCGGTACTTCCTGACTAAGGTTGAAGCCCGACAAAGATACGTTACTAACCATCCTGGCCGCACGAATTTCTGTTCCAGCCGGGAAAGCTATCGGCAAACCGTCCTTCAGGATCACATACCCTTTACCGAAACCGACGACCTCCGCTATGAACTGTCGAATCCAAGGAGAACTCTTGCGCCAATGGCGATCCCCTATGGCATCAAAGAAAGCAGCATCATTGGGAGCGCCAAGCCATATATATCCAGCCTCTTGTGGCCAGTCGTCAACAGGAAGGACTTTATCCCCCTTACCAGCACTACTTTGCATGGCTCCAACCACAGGCCCTTTGCGCCCTTTAACCTGAATAACTCCATTGCCTTGAGCAGTACCCATAGTTGAAACAAGTTCGGTTTCATCAGCTCCATTACCCTTGATGGTAATACCGCTTTTATTAATCAGAATAGGTTCATCAAGCTCAATGCGGCCTTCAGGAAGCACTATCGTGACGTTTTCTCCCTTCAGAGCAGACTGAATGGCATTGTTGATGGCCTGCGCATTACCGGCGACTGCAATAGTCCGCCCCAAAGCTTCTGCCGAATCCTGAACGCTCTCTCTATGCAAAAGCGTCCCATTGTCCCATTGTGTTCGGTAATATGCATACTCAGCCATACCAGGCAGACTGAATGCGCCGGAGACAACACCACAGAGCATTATCAGCAACCCTGCATTAAGCCCCATAAGCGACATACGGACCAAGGTACGCACAACGCCAATTGGAGAATATTGCTCTTCATCGCCCTCTCCATCCACGACTTGAGCACCAGATGTATTTGCATCTGCTTGCACACTGTTCGTCCCAGTCTTGTGCCATGTCTGAGATGCGAGACTATACATACTATAGATCTTGAGGACCGCACCGACCCATTGGTTGTAAAGAATAAGCGGTATGTGCAGTAAGCGTAAGTGCATCCCTTCAAGAACATAAACCCACATCATGGACAGACGGGTGATGATGACCCAGGCCACATAGAACCCCATATAAAACCATGAATCAAACACACTCAGCAAGAGAATGGAGACAGGGCCGACTAACGGAGTGAAAGCCGAAAACCGCTGATCCAGAATACACCACCAGATAAATCCGCCCATGGGTCGCGGCCCCAGCTTCACGGCTCTCCAGTTGTTCCTGAGCATATTTCCATACCAGCGATGCATGAGAGACAGGCTAGTCCGGAAGAAGTTCTTTTGCCGCATCTCAAGAGCTACAGCCGTTGCGTCAGGCACGTAGAGCATCTCCATGCCTTCCTTGAGAAGGTAAAACCAGGTAGACTTGTCGTCCCCCATCAAAAACCGGAATCGCCCAAACAGCCAATGATCAAGATGGTCTGCCTCAAGGAAACGAATGAACTCTTCATTAACCACGGCTGTGGCCCGGTAGATGGAAAAGCGACCAGTTATTGTAAGCACGCGGTTTGATAAACTGTGAGAGTGAAATATGTGATTTCTCTGAGCAAACTTCACAGTGTACCAGTCATTAAATACGCCAGAAGCATCTGGCGATACGCCAAGATTGTCGGTCGTCAATGCCCCTAATTTGGAGTTGGCCCGAAAATAGGGGAGCGTCTTCTTAAACATACCAGGCTCCACGAGCGTGTCGCCGTCCATGAATATGACAAGATCGTTATCCGTATCGAGATGCCAAGAGATTGGATCATTGAAGTCGCGGGCAATGGCGCGAATGGCATGCCCCATGGCCACACGCTTACCCTGTGCCTGATGCATAAAAATAGTTTCGATCGAGTCGCCACCGGGCGTTGAATTAATGACCTTGGAAATAAATTCAACTTCTGCATCAGAACCCACACTGGCATAGATCAGCACCTTACTTGGTATAGTCTGAGCCTCACGGATAAGGGCTTCGAAGACGAGCTGACTGACGTGGTATTCTTCCTTATAAGAAGGCACCATGATGTAAAGCCTACGCGGATACTTCTCATCAAGAGATAGGGCCTCGGCTCGGAGTCGGGGGAAGACGGTTCGACGGTATCTCCAGTGACGTAAAGCATGCAAAATCTGCCAAGAATACCGCCAAAAGCCAAAAAGGGACATGGCAACCAGAGCTTGGGTTTTCAAATTCCAAGCCCGGTCAGGCAGAGCCGCAATAATAGCCCAGGCAAGCAGGAGATAGAAAGCGGTCGCGGGAAAAGATTTGATTGCAGCCTGCAACAATGTAGGCCGAGTGAATATATCTCGCGGCGGTTGGGCGTTCATGAAAGGTTAGAGAAGAGCTTTGAGAGACCGAAGCCACGGTGTATCAATACGAACCGTTACCCCAAGACCGGGATACAGGTTTGCAGGAGGATCATGCAGTATAACTTTGACGGGCACCTCGCTGAGGCTGATCTCTTTATCTTGAGAAACGACACCGCCAGAGCCCATGGCATGATGCCCCAATGCCTGCACAGTGCCCTGGCAGACCTGGTCAATTGAAGGGATATATACAGTCGCGGGACTGCCCGGAGCCAACCGCTCCGCTTCTTCAAAGGTAAACCGGGCAAGCACCCAAGGCTTTGCATCGGTCACTAGAGTGCTCATGACGCTTTCACCGGGGCGCAAGAAGGTCCCCGGCACGCGCTTCACAGCGTATACAACTCCATCTGTTTTGCTCAGCACGCGAGTCTTTTCAAGTGTTGCCAAAGCTCTAGAAAGTCGAAGCCGGGCTTGCTCAATAACTTTCTTCTGGATGTTAACTTTGGCTTCAAGCTCATGAATCTCACCACGAGTTCTCCCGTCGGTCAAATACTTGCCATCTTTGGCGCTTTTGACATTTTCTTCGGCTAAAAGGAGTTGCTCTGTAATCGTGGACCTCTGCGCCTTGAGGTCGAGTTCAAGTTCTTTCCGCTCGTCCCAAAGAGATCGACTAATAGCGCCCGTGGCGATCAATTGATCTGCCCGTTCAAATTCCTTTTCAGCGACATCAATGCGAGCTTGCAACCCTGTCATTTCAGAACGGAGCTTCTCTACTTCATGCTTGGCTGCCTTACGATACAACCCCATAGACTTGATTTCTTCCTGCAAGAGCACATAGAGATATTTCAGCTCTTCCTCGTTGATGGTGGTTTCGTAACGAATATCTTCAACTCTACCGAGCTGATCGTGATCGTCCAGGCTGAAAAGCAACTCGCCTTCCTTGATTTCCTGCCCCTCTTCAACGGCTATTTCCGTCAGGAACCCACCAAGTTCCGGGGCCACATCAATAAGGCCACCGGCTATTACGCCGCGTGTGCTTCGCGCCATGGAAAAATTCATAAAGAGAATAAAGCCAATGATACCAAAGGAAAAGAGACCGAGTATCAGATAAAAAAGAGACCGACCTAGAAAGCTACGCTTGAACTGTTTCCGCTCACCTAGACTCAAAGGTTTGTCAGTTTCCACAGGAGTGACAGACGCTTCAACCCTGGCGATCATGCCGTCAATATCGTCCAAATGCCCTTCGATGCTCGCTTTGATGTAAGTGGCTAATAAAGCTTTGCTTCGAGTAGGAAGGGAATCAAAAGAAAAGCCAGCACTCGTCTCCCCCTGTCGGCGTAGGCGAGCTTCTGCATCAAAAGATAGATCCATATGCTGCAATGGGAGGATGAATGTCACATGGCCAGCCCAATTCTCTGAGATAATACCTGCAGGGATTTCGGCTTTAAACCCTTCAAGAGACCAGTCGCGAATGCTGTAAGGATGCCCGTTGACAATAACCTTTGCAGGAAGGGAAATCCGATGAGATTTTCGTAATGATTGTTCTTCCATTCTTATTGCCATGATGCAACTTCATTTGCCACCTATCAGTATGAAGGTCAATCATTCCTATCTAAAGAAGCCTAAGACTGCCGCTGGCCCTCCAGCAAATCAGGACCTTCGAGCCTTAAAACAAACGACTTTCAATCAATAACCAAAGCTGTCCACTTCTCAAAAGGACACTTGTTGTCGGCGATTACCGCGTTGAGTTCTGCAATACAGCCAGACTCGCTTTTGAAGATTTCATTGTAGCTGCAAGCAAGTTATTAGGAATAGAACAATTGGATTCGGCCATAAATACCCCTCATTTAGCGCAGCAAAGTTCCATCATAGCAAGCTTTCAAAAAGTGAATAAGCATGCTTTTCCCTCATTGAAATGAAAGCCACGATCCCATCTCGACCACGATGAGATGGATAACCAGCTCCACTCTTTTTATTCATTTTTGTCGGTTTTTGATGACTTCACTCATCGACTTTGGTAAGAAATTTCGATTTTGTGAACATATTGTCATATGAAAAACTACTCAAAAGGGGACAAAAATGACAAACATGCCAAAAAGCAACGACGTTTTGGGAAGCGTCAACCGCGGTAACGTAATTGATTCCGGCCTTTGCACTCTCTGCCGAGCCGACTGTCAGGGTAAATGTGAATCATGGCTCTCCTCCATGCGAGGCCGTGAAGTACTTTATCCTCGTGACTTCGGTCTGGTTACAGCCGGAAGTGGTAACACAACCCACGTGGGCGTCTCCTACAACTCCCTCAGGATTCAGGGCCTGAACTATGGAGCCATGGGCGCACCTTCCACTGACACCGACCTCCTTTTCACCGATGTAAGCCTTGAGACATCTTTTGGCGCCAAGGAAATCACCAAGTGTAAAGTGCCTTTCATGACAGGCGCTCTCGGCTCGACTTTCATCGCTGCCAAGTACTGGGACGCATTTGCTGCCGGTTGCGCACTGGTAGGCGCTCCTATCGTGGTAGGTGAGAACGTCGTTGGTGTAGACCGCGAGTCCGAAATTAAGAATGGCCGCATCACCAAGGCCCCGGAATTGGAACGCCGCATCGACACCTACATGCGCTACTACGATGGCTACGGCGCAATCATCGTCCAGCTCAACGTAGAAGACACCCGTAACGGTGTTGCTGAATACGTTGCCGAAAAGTATGGCGACAAGGTCATCATCGAGCTCAAATGGGGTCAGGGCGCCAAGAACATCGGTGGTGAAATCGAAGTCACCAGCCTCGACTACGCTATGTTCCTCAAAAAACGTGGCTACCTCGTAGATCCCGATCCGGAAAAGCCCGAAGTTCAGGAAGGCTACAAGCGCGGTGCGGTCAAGCACTTCGCCCGTCACAGCCGTTTGGGTTACACCGAGCTGGCAACCTACGAGCAGGTACGCGACGAATTCATGAATTCCGTCAAATACCTTCGCGAGCTGGGCTTCAAGCGCATCTCTCTCAAAACTGGTTCCTACGGCATGGAAGCACTGGCTATGGCCATCAAATTCGCTTCCGAAGCCGAACTGGACCTGCTGACCATGGACGGCTCCGGCGGCGGTACCGGCATGAGCCCCTGGAACATGATGGAAAGCTGGGGTGTCCCCTCCGTTCTGCTTCACGCCAAGGCATATGAATACGCCAGCCGTCTCGCAGCCACAGGCCAGCGCGTTGTCGACATGTCCTTCGCAGGCGGCTTCGCCAAAGGTAGCGACATCTTCAAGGGTCTCGCTCTAGGCGGACAGTTCTCCAAGATGATCTGCATGGGCCGCGCAATGATGATTCCGGGCTTCCTCGGCTCCAACATCGAAGGTGTACTCAACCCGGAACGCAAAGCAACCGTCAACGGCAACTGGGACAAGCTCCCCGCAGCCGTCACCAAATATGGTCAAAGCGCAGAAGAAATCTTCGCTTGCTACCAGGATGTAGAAAAACAGGTAGGTAAGGACGAGATGAAGAACGTCCCCCTCGGCGCAGTAGCAATCTGGTGCATGGTGGACAAACTCTCCGCTGAACTCCAGCAGCTCCTCTGCGGTGCTCGCAAGTTCTCCCTGCAGGAGATCGGACGCAACGACATCGCATCCGGTAACCGTGAAACCGAAGCTGAAACCGGCATTGGATTCATCACGGACATCATGGATGAAACTGCCAAAAAGATTCTCGACATGTAATTCTACCGAGATTCAAATAGATAAGGCCCACGACTATGTCGTGGGCCTTTTTTTAGGCCTGTCAGTTCTCAGCCGATGAATGAAACGGATTCTACCAACATCAAATAGAATAAATATCCACGAGTGACGGGCCTTCAAAAAAGAAAAAGAGTATAGCGCACACCCTACTCTTCTCACTTCTTATAAAGCGATCACATTGGGTACGTAGTCATCAAAACACTTTTTCAAAAGTCCATCATAATCAAGAGTACCATTTTCGTCATAAAACTCATCAGACTGGAATAGGTAGTCCAGAAAATACGGATCAGGAACAAGTTGTTTCAACTCCATTGTAATTTCAACATCCCGTTCATCTGTTTTAGAAAAAAAAGTAATTCTTTGATAAGCACAATGACTTTCTTCTTATCTTGTATTTTATTCATGTTACTTACCTTTCTGAATATATCAGCTGTATAAACTGAGATCGGAGACTAGCCAGCTAATCCCATACATTTTCACTATTGAAAAAACGCTTCCCCCCCGTCCGCGCCTCCTCCGAGGCCCCCGAAAAATCAGGGCGCTTCATTTTGCCAACACAGGAGGCATCCGGTTGCTTTGTCACATCATTGATAAAACTGAATAAAAGCCTTGCACCACAGGTGTCTCCATCTTCGAAGGGGACATCCTTAATCAAGGAAAGGAACAGGGCTCCATGGGGTATTCCCGGCATCGCAACAAGGTACTGGTTACGTCCGTTGAAATGGTCCTTTAATCGCTGAGCAAAAGCGAGCGGCGTCGCTGGGTCCATATCACCATTGATAATCAACAGCGGCGCATCGGTTTCAGCCCATTTGTGCGTGTATTGATCTAAAGGATATTGTGGCCACTTGGTTATTTCGAGGCTTTTATACTGCTCAACAGTTTCATCAGTCGCGGCATAATAGGTGCTCATTTCGGCTTCTACCTGAGCCAAGGACTTGCCTCCTATAAGCTCATTAACGATAATATTAGTATTAAGGTTCTGGGAGAAACTCAGGATCTCATCCTCTGTTTCCGGCTCATCATCTTCCTGAAACAGATTAGATAACGCACCGACATCACTAGGCGCGCAACGGTTAATCCGGTACAACATGGCGGGGTAAAGTTGACGTCCCCAATAATCTCCGATTAATTCTGCCGACTTGTTTCGAAGCGACTGTCTTGTGACGACCTCTTTGAGCGGACCACAAATATTTCCAGTATCTATAGCCTCAAACGTTTTCTGGATGACAGATTCAGTGTCACCACCGAAGCTTTTCATCTTGGAACGACAAATAGCATCGTCATCACACCGCGCTGCAATGTTTAACGCCAATTCATTAAAATTGCGGTCATAAATATCTATGGCGTACAGACCATCATCGTCTTGAACAGGAGGTACAACGCCATCGAGTATGGCCCCTTGAATCATGGAATCATACATCGAAATGAAACGCTGAACGAAGTACGTTCCGTATGACACTCCGTATAAATATAGCTTAGAGTCAGCACCAACCTGCCTCATAACGCTAGCGAGATCATGCGCCGCCTGAGTAGTATTGAACAATCCAAGCCCTTCGCCCCACTCACGCTCCAACTCCTCCAGACATTGTGGCGAAGCAGGTTCATCACTGCATGCTAAGTATGCGGAAACTCCCGTACCGCGGTGCTCCATGGCGTAATAGTCATATTCAGGATGGGTTTCCGCCCACTTGTCCATTAGGTAGCTGAACGAGTCCAGAGAGTCTCCCGGGCCACCATTGAGAAACCATATCTGCCCTCTTTTCTTCTCTGACTTCCCCAGAGCACGCATGACCAAAATGTCTATCTGCTTACCATCGGGGTCGTTATGGTCGAGTGGCTGGTTGATTATGGCGCACAGTTGAGTCCCATCTGCCCCAACATGCGAAGGGCATGAACCCCATTCCAAAGCGCCACCGCCTAGCAATGGGGAAGAAGGCAGTAAATTATCATTCTCTTGACTTGCAAAGCAGGAAGGTACGCAAAGAAAGATAGCTAAAAAGACAAAAAAGTATTTCATGTTGATACCGCTTGTTGATTGAATTGAGTGGGCGGATAGCCTATGGCTGCCGTCCTGCGAGCTTAACATGGCATCTCTTTACTTAAAAAATGTATTGTAGCCCCAGATGTTCCCCTCAACCTGTAAACTTCGGAGATAGGGATGACACAGTCACTATTCCCTCAACTCCGCCCCTACGAAAGCAGCCAAAGCCTCGTCGTTGTACCGAAGTTCTCCACTTTTCAAAAGAACTTGCTTTGAGACATGAGTTCGTGTTTCTTTCGGCGAGAAGGAAAAAGGTTGCAGGACATGATATACACTCAAGTATTCACCGAAAAACCAGGGTACTTGCTCTGTGTTTCTGACGGTACCATCGATAGCGTGGATACATATATTGAATGGGGAAAAGCCGCAGTCTCCAGAGCGCTGGAAACGGGTAATTTCAAGATCCTGTTTGATAACAGAACACTCTTTCTCGATCTTCAATCCTGGGACATCGCCCTTTTCGCCAAATTCCTTGATGGAATGGATTACGTAAGCATTGGCCTTCGCCTGGCCGTCCTTTCCAATCCCGCCAACGATGAAGCCAGCCACTTGGTAGAAACAGCCCTCAGAAAACGCTCTGCATCCTACAAGAGATTCAAAAGCCAAAAAGAAGCGGTTACATGGTTAGACAAGAAAATAGCTGACCAGTTCTAACCAAAACCTGAGGGCATAGTACGGTTTTCAACCTACTACTTGCATAAATAAGTATGGTGTCCCCCTAATTCCCAGTCGCGTTCCGATTCCAATACCAATGCAGAAGTCTCAGCAGGACAGACCCTGACTGTGAAGTCCGGGCAGGACACCAAAGTGGCTGGTGCCAATCTGGAAGGCAACAAGGTTGATATTGATGTCGGTGGAGATCTCACCGTTGCCAGCCTACAAGATACAAGCGAATCCAAGAGCTCCAACTGGAGTATCGGCGGTACGGCAACCGTAGGAGCCGGGGCCGCTATTGTTTCTGAGGTCGGCATTGATGCAGACTCGGAGACCGGAGATTCAGCCAATATAGGCTTTGGGAAAAACAAGTCCTCATCTGCTTGGGTAAATAAGCAAACCTCCATCATCGGCAAGGAAGAAGTTGATATCTACGTGGAGAATAATACCCATGTAGAAGGTGCAGTGATTGCGGCAGAAAATGGTAACCTCAAGCTTAATACAAACACCCTTACCTACAACGACATCAACGATCACGACACATCAGAGGGCTACCAGGTAGGCTTTTCCGGCTCAAAGAGCGCAGAGAATGCCAAGGACGACGAACGTCGTGATGGCAAGGACGCTAACGGAGACACCGGAAATCCCTACAGCGGTACTGTCGATGGCAGCTACAACTCCAAAGATCGTCGTCAAATCAATCGCGCCACCATCGGCGAGGGCGAGATTGTCATCCGTTCCGACCCTGATGCTGGGTTGGAAGGCTTGAATCGCGATCTGGCAAAAGCGCAGGAGATTACCAAGGACGAGAAGACATCGGTGACGGTGTATGTGGATACAAGCGCAATCAAAGAGATTGCGAGCGGGTTTAAGGGGGTTCAGGCAAATGCCAAGAAAATGGCAACCCGAGTATCAGACGTTATTGCTGATTTAAAAGGCAAGGATCAATTATCTCCTGCAGAGATGATATGGGCAAAGGAAGAGATTCTTAAATCCTTAAAAGATGCAAAAGTTTTCGGAAGCGAGAAGTGGGGCGAACATGCCGGGAAGAAGATAACCGATGACATTGCAAATGCTTACAACTCTTTAAGAGAGCAAGGACTTTCCAATTCGGAAGCGTTGACTCAGATTGAGAACAGCTTCCAAGCCCTCGGAGAATGGGCTGATAAAATTAATAAAGATGGTCTTGCTATCACCACCAATAGTCTTGGTAAATTAGAATTCAATCTGCCCACCAGTAAGCTATATAGGAATGTTTTATTAGGAGTTGATGATGCGGCATTTGGGGCCTCCATTTTGCTCACCGGAGCAGCTATTGCGGTTGTAGCAGCCGCCGATCCTGAATTAGCCGCAAAAATGGCTGACACCGTCTATAACTCATTCCAAAAAGCAACAGAATGGACATCCGATATCTTTGGGCAAGGGGTTGATTATGTAAGAAACAATCTCACCAAAGAGACGATGAATACTATTCTAGTTAAATACAACAAAAGTTATGCTTTACTGACAGGGCAAAGCATTGCCACCGTTTCTTACGGTGATGGTATCACCCATGAAACCGCAGTGAAAGGCGTTATGGTTGGTGGGCAAAGGATGGTCTATGATACCTCAACAGGTCTTTTCTATGGACAAAAGGCATACTATGCAGGCCTCTTAATTGCGGATAAATCTCTGAGCAGGATGACACTAAGCCCTGCTGATCTTGATGAGTTCATTGAAGGATATCCTGCAGAACCTGAAGTTAAGCAAGGGCTGCTCGAAACATTCCCGATTCATGAATCGGATGCGGAGATTCATATATTCGTTCCCGCGAATCAGAATGCTGATGATTACATATTGACTTATCCGGATAGCAGTGGCGAGAAAGTTGTCACAACGGAAACCTATCCGGACATGAGCGGGCAGAAGGATTTTCTTGATTATGTGTTGAATAATGTTCAGTACCGGAAGCCTCCCAAAGAGTACAAAAGAGATAATGGGATACCTGGTATTGATGAAAATATAACCCACCTTGGCTCAAAAGGAGGTCGTCAAACCTGGGTAACAAAGAACAGGATATATCAATGGGATAGCCAACATGCACAGCTAGAAACATTCACTAGAGGAAGCAAAGAGCATTTGGGTGAGACAGACCCCAAAACAGGTGAGCTTAATGCTAAAAAAGCCAAAAAAGATCGAAAGCCTCATGGCATGTAGAGGAGGTGCGTATGACTGATATACCCAAAGGGTGCTATCTGGCCCTTGAGTGGGAGGAGTGTGAGGATTCTTGGGATCAAGATGAATTTGTGCCATGTAAATACATTGATACAATACGATTAAACATATCTAGTGTTCAAGAATTAAGTAGTATCATATCACGTCTTGTGAAAATGGATGATCCATATTGTGAGTCAGTGTATGAAAATGACCTTATAAATCTCAAGCCATATTTTGATGTTCAAATTGAAATTGATTGCTCCAGATACAATTACTATGTTGTCTACGAGACAGAGGAATGGCTAAAAAAAGAGCAAGAAGATGAGGCTCAAAAACGGCTAGATGAATATATAAAGAATCTTCCTGACCCGAAATATCTTTTTGTCTTACTTGTATATGAAAGGGGAGATGAATTTAACATGGCTCAAATGCCTCTTTACGACATCGATGTGAATGAGGTTAGGGAATTTTTTAGTGTGCCGGAGTCAAAAAGATTTCGATCAGATAACTTTTTGGACCAAAAGGGATATGAATTTATTTCAAAAAGGACAAAATGCAACAATATAAAAATGGATAAGTACGATTATAGGCCCATAATACGTTTAAATAATTATCATGATACTGATGGTGAAACGATCATCCCTTGCCATATAGACTAGAAGGGAACTAAGAGGACGCCATACCTATTTATCCCAACTCATGATCTCGAAAGCCCGGATTAACCGGGCTTTTCTTTTGCCTTTTGCATATAAGGCATCGCAAAGATTCCTCCGCCTGGGTGAATAAACAAACCTCCATCATCGGCAAGGAAGAAGTTGATATCTACGTGGAGAATAATACCCATGTAGAAGGCGCAGTGATTGCGGCAGAAAATGGTAACCTCAAGCTTAATACCAACACCCTTACCTACAACGACATCAACGATCACGACACGTCAGAGGGCTACCAAATAGGCCTTTCCGGCTCAAAAAGCGCAGAGAACGCCAAGAACGACGAACGTCGTGATGGTAAAGATGCCAATGGTGACACCGGTAAATCTGGGGACACAATACTATTTTTTTCTGCTAAGGAGTTCGTCATGGCAAGACTAGCACGAGTGGTTGCACCAGGGCAGCCACATCACATAACTCAGCGTGGTAATCGCAGGCAGCAAGTCTTTTTCTGCGATGAGGACTATCAAGTATACCTTGACCTTATGTGCGAATGGTGTGCGAAAGAGGATGTGGAGATTTGGGCGTACTGCTTGATGCCCAACCATGTTCATCTGATTGCAGTCCCAGACAAAGTTCAAGGGCTTGCTCGCGCTATTGGCGAGGCCCATCGACGATATACACGCCATATTAATTTTCGCGAAGGATGGCGAGGCTATCTCTGGCAGGGACGGTTTGCATCTTTCGTCATGGATGAGCGCCATTGTCTTTGCGCTGCACGGTATATCGAATTGAACCCTGTAAGGGCCGGGTTATGCAAGAAACCAGAAGAATATAAATATAGTAGCGCATCCGCCCACTTGGCAGGTCGAGATGACGCTCTGCTCTCTGTAGGTCCATTACTCGGTTTAATTAGTGATTGGAGCGCTTTTTTACAGCAAGAAGACTCAGAAGGTGAGTCAGCTCTCAAACGCCACGAACACACCGGTCGCCCTGCTGGAGATGATTCGTTTCTGAGTTCGCTTGAAAAACAGCTGGGGAGAATTATCAAACCAGGAAAACCGGGACGTCCAAAGAAAAAATAGTATTGTGTCCCCAGATTACCTAAAGAAGCGCATGCAAGGTGGTTTGCAAATGAAATCGTTCAGTCTTTATTGGGAGAAAACCATGACTAAGGTTTTAATCTATACGATAATTCTTGTTTTGTTCTTTCCATCTATTTCGAAAGCACAAAACAGTAATATTGAAGTTGATTGGATAATATATTTAGCAGTTGGCCCTTATGAGGCAGCGGCTTTGTTAGGGTATCAGGGTAAGCACTACGATATAACACAATATTCATATCCATTATTTGTTGGATATTTATATACTAAAGACTCCAAAAAGATTGAATGGCATGCTGAGGTTGAATTTGCAAAAGCCTCCATTAAGAAGTTCGCTGTAGCCAGAGGTCGTCAGTTGATGTTTCTTTGGGGAGCCCCCGATGGAAACAATGAAATTGTTCCTGGATCAAACAAGAGCGTTTGGGATATTTCTGATCCTGAGTTCTTTGATGCAGCAGTTCGTTTAATCAGAATGGACAGCTATTTGGTCCCAATTCGTTACGAAAGGAATGTACCGTTAGATGAAGCTTGGAGACCGATATTTCAAAAATCTGTACGGATAAATGGAGATATTGGAAAAGAGAAATTATCGTATAAATACTCTCAGCCAGTCAAAATAGCTAACGACAAATTAAAATTAAAAGACTTCATGCCAACTAATTGGGATCCAACTAAAAACACAAGAATTAGGGGGACACCATACCTATTTCTAGCTCATTGACTTCGCTCGCCCTAAGCTCCCACCAACGAAAAAAGCGGCTACAGCTTTCGCTGTAACCGCTTGAAATTCTTTTGGCGTCCCCAAGGGGGTTTGAACCCCTGTTGCCGGCGTGAGAGGCCGGAGTCCTAGGCCACTAGACGATGGGGACTTAAATGGTGGGTCGTACTGGGCTCGAACCAGTGACTCTCTGATTAAAAGTCAGATACTCTACCAACTGAGTTAACGACCCATCCGTTCAAGGAGAGTATGTCTATCCACTAAGCCCCATTACTGTCAAGCGTAAAAAATAATAAATTTCAAAATTAATTCTCTAGACTTTTAACCCCCCGGAATCACGGTCAATCTAACATTTTTCTTGCAAAATTGTAATACCTTGTTATAATCCCGCTCCCTGTCGAAAAGGCAAAACATCCATCTAGGAGTATACATATGACCAGAAAAGACCGCACTGAAGGAATCTATTCCCGCCGCGAGGTCCTCGACGAATCGGAACGCAGGCAGTATTGCCAGCTCCAGCTGAAGGAGCTTCTGTCCTACGCGTACCGTTATTCTGAGGATGTAAAGAAGCGCTTTGACCGCGCTCAGTTCAATGTGGACAAGTTCCGCACCATAAACGACATCAAACATATCCCTATCATTAAGAAGAAAGAGCTGATCTTTCTCCAGTCCATGGGTCCCCGCCTCGGCGGTTTGCTCACCAAGGACCTTGGAGAACTGCAGCGCGTCTTCCTGTCTCCCGGCCCGATCTTTGATCCCGAAGATCGCTCCGATGACTACTGGGGATGGACTGAAGGTTTCTACGCAGCAGGCTTCCGCTCCGGCGACCTGTCTCAGATCACCTTCAACTACCACCTCGCCCCTGCTGGCCTGATGTTCGAAGAACCCCTTCGTAACCTCGCCTGCGCTGTGGTCCCTGCCGGACCGGGCAACACCAACTCCCAGATTGAAATCATGCAGAAGCTGCGCGTCACCGGCTACGTCGGTACCCCCAGCTACCTCATGCACCTCGCCCAGAAGGCCGAGGAAATGGGCCTCTCCCTGCGTAAAGACCTCTTCCTCGAAGTAGCATTCGTCACTGGCGAAAAGTTCTCTGAGAAGATGCGCTCTACCCTGGAGAAAAAGTTCGACTGCATCATGCGCCAGGGTTACGGCACCGCTGACGTCGGTTGCATCGGTTACGAGTGCTTCCACAAAGACGGCCTGCACCTTTCCAACCGCGCCTTTGTTGAAATCTGCCACCCTGACACCGGTATCCCGCTCAAGGACGGCGAAGTCGGCGAAATCGTGGTCACCGCATTCAACAAGACCTACCCGCTCATCCGTCTCGCCACTGGCGATCTCGGCTACCTCAACCGCGCTCCATGTTCCTGTGGACGTACCAGCCCCCGCCTCGGCGGCATCGTTGGTCGCGTAGACACCACTGCTCGCATCAAGGGCATGTTTGTCTACCCGCATCAGGTCGAGCAGGTCATGGCCCGCTTCGAAGAGGTCAAGCGCTGGCAGATCGAAGTCACCAACCCCGGTGGCATCGACGAAATGGTTCTGTCCATCGAGGCAGGCCAGTTCAACCAGGAAGACGAATTGCTCCACCTCTTCCGCGAGAAGATCAAGCTTCGTCCCATCCTCAAGGTCCTCGCTCCGGGAACCCTGCCTCCGCAGATCCGTCCCATCGAAGACAAGCGCACCTGGGACTAACCCTAGTCGCATCCGCTCAATATTGTCGTCCTGTCCGGTTCATCCGGACAGGACGACTTTTTTGGTGGAACTGCCTTACGCCCCGCACCCCTTGAAATCCCGAGGTCGCCTGCGGCGAAATAGTTATAACCAATATCTCCTTTGCGCCGAGAGGCGCACACGGGATTGTTAAGGCCCTCGGCCTTGACCGGGTGGGGGGCCGCGCCCTCCTTGCACACTCCTTCTACCGCCGCCAGGCGGCTTCACAAAGCAATTTCAACCATACACCATATCCATTTGACATCCCTCCCCTGTTGCCCCACTACTAGAGTCAGCATTCTTAACTTCGGGAGATGGATATGAGCGACGTCAGAATTGAATCAGACAGCCTTGGAAACGTGGAAGTACCAGCCGAGGCCCTGTGGGGAGCACAGACACAACGTGCGTTGAACCTCTTTGACATCGGCACAGACCTCATGCCTCGCGAAATGATCGAAGCATACGCCATACTTAAAAAAGCGTGTGCCAAGGCAAACGTAAATGCGAACAAACTCCCAGCAGAGAAAGCAAACCTCATCATTCAAGTATGTGACGAGATTCTGGCCGAGGCCCATGCGGACATGTTCCCACTTTCAGTTTGGATTTCCGGTAGCGGCACCCAGTTTAACATGAACGTCAACGAAGTGATCGCCAACCGTTGTTCACAGATAGCTGGGGAAGCGCTCGGGTCAAAGAATCCTGTTCATCCTAACGACCACGTCAATCGGTGCCAATCCACCAACGACAACTTCCCTTCCGCCATGTATGTGGCCACAGCCCTTTCCGTGACGCGAGAACTACTGCCTGCGACACAAGCCTTTGCCAAAAGCCTTGGCGCACACGCCGAGTCATGGAAGGATATCGTCAAGATCGGGCGAACCCACATGCAGGATGCGACACCACTCACGCTGGGACAGGAATTTTCAGGCTACGCGGGGCTAATCACGGATAATATAGCCCGCCTTGAGGCCGCACTCACCGATGTATACCAGTTGCCTCTTGGAGGGACCGCCGTAGGTACGGGCATCAATGCCTATTCGAGCTTTGACGCGGATGCCATTGGACAGATCGCAGACCTTACGAGACTGCCCTTCAAGCCAGCACCCAATAAATTTACTGTGCAAGGCAGCCACGATGCGCTTGTACACTTATCCGGTTGTCTCAAGACACTGGCTTCATCACTCTACAAGATAGCCTGTGACATTCGCCTGCTCGCCTGTGGCCCGCGTGCCGGACTCGGCGAACTGATTCTGCCTGCCAACGAACCCGGCTCATCCATTATGCCCGGTAAAGTTAACCCCACACAGTGCGAGGCACTAACCATGGTTGCGCTGCAAGCCATGGCCAATGACCAAGCGGTAACACTTGGCGGCTCAGCCGGCGCTTTGGAAATGAACGCATACAAGCCCCTCATCATCCACAATGTACTTAATTCCACCCGGACACTGGCCGATGCCACGACAAGCTTCAAAACAAACCTTCTCGATGGCCTCACAGCCAACACAGAGCAGATCAAGAAACACCTGAACAATTCACTCATGCTCGTCACAGCACTCAATCCGGCCATTGGCTACGAGAAGGCTGCCAAGATCGCTCTGCATGCCCACACGACGGGAAAGACGTTAAAAGAAGCAGCTCTTGAACTCGGCCATGTTACGGAAGAAGAGTTCGACAACATCGTCGTGCCTGAAAAGATGGTGAAGCCTCGTGATTAGATGAACATGGCATAGACCGTCGCCCCAACCATCACTCCAGCCAGAAGCATATTTACGGCGACCAAAACAGATTTTGATTTCAATGTTCGCATGATCACAACGCCGCATAGCCCCCAGAGGCTATGAAAAATGAGCTGAAAAACAAGAAAAGTGACAATAAAAATCGACATCTGTTCAAGCATGGACATATCTGGCCGCGCAATCTGACTAAAACCCACCACAGACATGGCCCAGCTTTTGGGATTAGTAGGATGCACCAATAGCCCTTCAAAGAAAGTAAACTGTTTGTCAGCCTTCGCTTCACCCAACTGCATTGTTACGATCTTCCAGCCGAGGTAGAGGATGTAGACCATCCCTGCGATCTTCATTCCCCACGCGATATTTGGCGAAGCCAGAAACAGCCCCCCCAGCCCAAAGCCAACCGCTGCATTCAACACAATTGTCCCAGAAACCATTCCTGCTAAAAAGGATAGCGAAGATCGATACCCCATGTTCTGACCAATAGCCATCATGGTCAAATTGCCAACTCCCGGTGTCCCGGTCATCACGATCACAAACAACACAAAAGCCAAATACATTTCCAAACTCATCGTTTTCTCCAATCCACTCAGGACTTTTTTTGATGATGCTGGTGTACGATTGACATTGTATGGCGTCAATGAAAGTATTGTCTGCATGACAATATGGACGCCGCGCATACCAAGGGATGACGGGCCGCTCTACAAAGAGCTGGCCGATGCAATTGAACGAGCTATTAGCAACAATGATCTGAAGCCGGGAGAACGCCTGCCCACGCACCGCGATCTGGCGGATGCTTTGGAAATGAATGTCTCCACAATCACGCGGGGATATCAGGAAGCAGAAAAACGCGGCTTGGTAACAGGAACCGTAGGACGCGGAACCTTTGTGGCCTCGGACGCTGTCACCTCCACCGCCATGGTGTCCTTCGAACCCGTTGCGCCGGGAATGCTTGAAATGGGTTTGGTTTCACCGCTCTCACGCCTAGACCCGGATGTGACAGAAGGGTTTCGCCGCATTGCCAGACGAAAAGACCCAACCTCATTCATGCGATATACCGACCCACGCGGGCTGCCTGAACATAGAGAAGCTGGTGCCGCTTGGGCCGGACGATACGGACTGGAAACCAGTGCAGAAGAAATCATTGTCTGTGCCGGAGCGCAACACGCACTAACGTGTTGTTGCAGCGGCCTGTTTCGGGCCGGAGACCGCATCGCCACTGACGCTTTGACTTACCCCGGCATCAAGACACTGGCCGCTATGCTCGGCCTCCGACTTGTTTCCATTGCCATGGACGATGAAGGAATGATGCCGGACTCATTGGATGCAGCATGCCGACGAGACGAAATCAAAGGTCTCTACCTCATGCCGGGGGTACACAACCCCACCACCATCACCATGTCGGAGACACGACGAGACCAGATCGCCCATCTGGCCGATGTTCACGATCTCATCATCCTCGAAGACGATGCATATGATCTTACAGGCCCAGGTGAACAAACGCCCGTCTCAGCACGCGCCCGACACCGTTCTGTCTTCGTGGCAGGCATGTCCAAATCTCTCGCTGCGGGACTACGTGTGGCTTTCATGGCTGCACCTCGTGCCTTTCTCAAACCGCTGGCTCAAGCGGTGTTGAATACCATATGGATGGCTCCACCGCTCAACAGTGAACTGGCCGCAATGTGGATCAATGATGGAACCGCAGACGAAACGGTTGAGCGCAAGCGAACTGAAGCAGCACGCCGTTATATGATCGCCTGCGATGTCCTTGAAGGATATCGTTTCCGAGGAAAGCCAAGCGGCTTCTATCTTTGGCTTGAGCTCCCTCAAGGCTGGACTGGACAAGCATTTGAAGCCGCAGCACAAGAAGCAGGTATAAGTATATTTGCCGCAGAAAAATTTGCAGTAGGAGAAACGGCTCCACCACCAGCCGTTCGCGTTTCTCTCACCGGAACAGATAGCCGAGAGAGCCTCAAACAAGGGCTCATGACATTACGAGCAATTCTTGAAGCAAAATAAGAAAGGGGTGCAGTAATAACTGCACCCCTTTTCATATTTATATCTTGCTGTAATTATTCTAAAGTCTTGATAAATGCATCTGCTTCAGCAATGGACTTTTCCATCTCTTTGATCAACGCATCCACGTCCGAGCGAATGGTGGTCAACTCGCCTTCAAGCGATGCGATCGCCTTGGCGTTGAGGTTGTGCTTGAGATACAGCACCTGATCCTTGAAAGCCGCCAGAACCGGATCCATCTTGGAGCTGGCCTTTTTCATGGCACGAAGAAGTGTGTTGTAACGAGCCTTGGTAGCGGCAAGCTGCTTCTGACTAGAACGGCGAAGCTTGGAGCTGGTGTACTGCTTGATCTCCTCATTCCATTCTTCAAACAATGCCCCAGCAACGTCTTCCACTGACTCAATGCGGTCGCGCACTTTTATGGCAGCATCTTCACTGCTGTCGTACTCACTGCTCAAAATATCGTATTTTTCTTCAAGCTTACCACCATCAAAGTCCACCACACTCTTGTAGCGCTCCAATGCATTGGCAAACTGTTCCTTGGCATCCTGCTGAGATTCACGAGCATTCTCTACGCGATCAGACAGGATTTCCCGCTTGTCATATCCGACCTGCTCCATAGTAGCATAATACGCCTTCTGACAGCCAAAGGAGAACATGAGAGAGCAAAGAGTAAGTACAAGGGCCAACCGTTTCATATAAAGCTCCTTACAAGGATAGTTTCGTTGATTCTTTCAAGGGAGATACAATAAAGTTCGGGACCGGGCAACGATTACGATTCCTGCGCCAATTCCCTACGTGCTCCGGCCACAAGCGCATCAGTTAATGAACTCACCGCACCGGATTCGAGATTCCAACAATGCCAGTGCAATTTCACTGAAAAAGAGCTTTCCGGGTAAAGATCGACCAAATCTCCACGTTCAACATACTCTTTCGCCTGTTGCCAAGGCAGCATCCCGCAAACCTTGCCGCTCACAATGGCCGTTGCAAACTTCTCAGAAGAAGGAAGGTAGAAAGCAGAGTACTGCTTAGGCTGCGCCCCCAATGCATCTGCCAACAAGACTCCATGCATTAGGTCCTTACGATTGAAAATCAGTATGGGAGCTCTTTCAATCTCGCCCACCCCCCTAGCATTCTTGAACCATTTCGAAATGTATTCTGAAGTAGCATACAATTTGTAAACCATATCTCCCAAATACTCGACACAGCATCCCTGGATAGGCTCACTGCGATCACTGATGCAACCTAACACATCACCATTACGCAATAAGTCATGCGTCTTGGCTTGATCATCAACCCGCAAATCGAGCAGAATCGGCTCGCTGTTGAGATACTCCTCAAGAGCCGGAAAAAACCATGTTGCCAACGAGTCAGCATTCAACCCCACAGTCAGAGTAGTGAACTCATCATCCTCTTTACCAAAGCCGGGGCCAAGATCATTCTCCAGCTGTCGCACCTTCCGATAATGCTTCAACATCTCCCGCCCAGCATCCGTCGGCTCAGGAGGAGAAGACCGTACCAGCAACACGCCACCCACCTGCTCTTCCAACAATTTCACCCGCTGAGATACGGCAGACTGCGTCAGATGTAACACCTTGGCAGCTTTTTCAAACCCACCTTCAGTCGAGACCACGGCAAAGGCTTCCACTAATTTATAATCGAGCATGCCACATTATTAGCAATTCTTATGCAACATGAAAACAATTAGTTTTACTCTCGTAATAACCACAGCTAAAGCAACCTCAACAGACAAACATCAACCCCACTCCATATCCAAGCTCCGCGAAGCGGCACCCAAAAGTTTAGGAGGATGAGAGGGGATGGGGGATGGGGAAGGGGAGAGAAGGAAGCCCTTTACAAAGGGTTCCTTCTCTCCCCTTCCCCAGCCGCCGGAGGCATAATACATGACACCGTTTATTCAGGGTTTTGGTATGGGAGGTGGGCTTATTGTAGCTATCGGCGCACAAAACGCATTTGTGCTAACTCAGGGCGTTCGTCGCAACCACCATCTGGCTGTGGCAGCGGTATGCTTCCTGTGCGACGCCATATTAATCAGCCTCGGCGTGACTGGAGTAGGATCTATGGTCGCCGCGAATCCGACCTTATCCCAATTTGCGGCATGGGGCGGCGCAGCCTTCCTAATTTGGTACGGTTTCGGCGCATTCATGGCAGTAATCAAAGGAGGCTCGCTTGGTGAAAGCGATGAATCCGGAAAAACACTTCGCCACACACTCATGCTCACCCTTGCGGTGACACTGCTCAACCCGCATGTCTACCTCGACACCATCGTCCTGATGGGCTCAGTTTCCGGTCAATTCCCGACCCCGGATCGTTACGTCTTTGGCGCGGGCGCCACCACAGCATCATTCCTCTGGTTCGCCAGTCTGAGCCTAGGCGGCCAGATGCTCGCTCCCATATTCAAACGCGAAATAACATGGCGAATACTCGATGGCTTTGTCTGCCTCACCATGTGGACCATTGCCGCTTCATTGATCCGATCTTCATTGAGTGCATAGCCAGCTATATTAATGATGAGCAAATAAAAATAGCTAGCTATGTAAATACATAACCAGCCTATAATATGACCTATTTCTAATTCAGTTCAAAACAAGCGCCGCCCGTCTAATTACGAATAAAAAGCGCCTCCCAATTGAGCGGTATGAGACTCTGCGTGTTCTTCTTTTGCAGATAACCCCAACCATCATCAGGGATGTTGCGGACGGCGATACGGTTAATGAACTGCTTGTCCGAACCACCACAACATTTGCAGGACCACCCACAAATATCGCAGGTACAGCCGCCCGTCTTGACCATCTCCTTGGCAGTGCCGGAGTTGTCGCAGCAAGTATCACAAAGCCTGAGGTGACCGGGGTCAATTGGTGTCGTCATGCAGTGGGTGTATGATCGACGGATTGTCGGGTCAAGTTCAGGATAGCTTCATTTTTCAAACAGGGTAGCGTATATTCCCGTGAGGAGCGCCCATGCAGACCAGTCCACACACATACGAATCCCCGGCCATGCACTGTAAAGGGCTGGAAGACCACGGCGGTGAATCCAAAGTAATGAACACCCCCGAAGAGAGCACGGGCCACGGTGGGCGAAAACTCGTTTGCAAAACATGCCGCACTGTCATAACCCGCCCGGACCTCGGCATGGAAGTGGATGGCAAACACCGCCATGTCTTCTTCAATCCGCACGGCTATGTCTTTGAACTGGGCTGCTTTGCCTCAGCCAGAAATGTCATCCCTACCGGCCCCAAAACAGAGGAGTTCACATGGTTTCCTGAATATGCTTGGCAATTCGTTGCCTGCGCGGGATGTCAGGCTCAATTAGGCTGGCGCTACACTGGTAACAAAGGTGGGTTTTACGGACTCATCCTCAAATCGCTCATTGAAGAAGAAGGCCGCAAGGCATAGCTCTCGACCAAGCTTATTCCTTACTTTTTATTCTCTTCCTGCATTTTCAAGAACCGCTGATGCGATTCCTCCAACGCTTTATCTCGATCTTCCCTCGATTTCTTTTCAAGATTTTCCTGTTTGGTGTCATAAGCCGACTTGAAGACATAATCTCCCACATTCCCAAGAACCACATTAAAATCGAGCCGAATGCCGGGGCGCGATTTCCAGTCGTCATTATCATGCTGCGACACCTGCGGAATAAGGCTGGTATAGAACCAATTACGCCACTGCTGACGGTACTGCACTTCGTAGTTAATACTGCTGAGATAAGTGGAACGGCCAGGCGAAGAGACATAGCCAGTCACTATCTTGTACTGCAACGCCTTTCGTGTAGTCAGATACTGAAACAGAGAATAATCCACATCATAGTAATTCGAGGTATCGTTTACCTTGAACAAAGCCGACGCACTCCCACGTGCAAAGAACTTATGAGCAATGGGCCACTCAAAATCGACCTGAGTCTTGGATTCCATGCCGTCATCCGTATAATACCGAACACGTTGCATGCCGCGAAGATCCCAATTCTTGAACTCCCACAACTCAGTCCATTTGAAATGGGCATAGGGCACGATTCCTACATTTCGAAACCGAACTCCACCGCCAAAACCAACATTACGAGTGCGAGTACGTTTAAGGAACGAATTGATGCCCGCATAGGCATTACGCTGATCTCGCCCGCTATTTTCCTGCTCCTGCGTATCCATAGCTGAAGAACCGTATCGGTCCTCGGCGTCTGGATCGCCACCAATATTGAGCAACCATTTCTCGCTATTGGGCAACATAAGCCGAAGGTCCACATAGGTATTGAAAGAAAGGCCATCCTTGTTGAGGATAGGTGACGCCCGCAGACGGAGGTATGTTTTATTCGCAGTCTCAACGTATTGTTCGGTGTCAAAGAAGCTATCCATCCAAGTCGCAGTCGAGGTAATCCGCTCAGACCACTCCTCTGCTTTCTGCTCGTAATCATCGCCCTCTATTTCACCGGGAGAGAGCACTTCTTCCGGCACAGGTTCACCACCCGGTTGCTCCGTTTCCTGAGCAACAGCAATCCCACTGAACAGGAAAATCCCCCATATCAGTAGGCCAGCCAAGGCTAGGCGATGAATATGTATCGAAAAGCTTTGCATACAGTGTTTGTATCCTATCGTTAATTTGATGGCCTTGTTGCGCCCTCAAGTCAAGTTTCTACAGTCAATCTCTGGCGAGATAAAGCCGACCTGTGCTAAACAAGGCGCCATGAACAGCAATCACCTCAAGCCATATCTCGACTGGTTCGGCCAATATGTCCAAACTCACATCAACACCGCAGAGGACAATGCCGCACTCATGGAGCGCAAACAACGCCATACCATGCGAGTACTTGAGCATGTTCGCAACATTGCTGCTGAATCCGGAGCAAGTGAAGAGCTTCAGAAAACCATGGAAATCGCTGCCCTGCTCCATGATGTAGGCCGCTTTCTGCAATTGGTGGAATCGAAGACCTGCGACTTCAAGTTCGGTAACGATCATGGTGAGACTGGGGCAAAGCTGCTGGCCGAAGCAGACATTCTCAATGCTCTCTCTACGGAAATGCGCGCCATTGTCCTGAGCACTGTCCAATTTCACAATAACACGACCGTCCCACCCAATCTTACGCCAGAAGCACAACTCGTTCTGGCCGTTGTTCGCGATGCAGATAAACTCGATGCCATCCGTAACAATCTAAAATACCAGAAGCCGGACGCCACATACGGCAAGGCGAAGAAGTGCGGCATTGAGTGGCACGACACCGAAGCCTCACCAGAAGTACTGGAGCTGGCCATGTCCCGCCAACTCATCCCAATGCACACGATTCAATGGTCCAATGACTTCATTCTGTTCTTGTGCTGTTGGATTTACGACATGGGCTTTCCATACACCTTCACCTTTCTCAAGGAATCCGGCCTCTACGCAGAACTCCTCTCCAAATTGCCCGACAACGAACGCTTCACTGCACTTAAAACGCAACTCTGGGATGACCTCAATTGGATTGGCACCCGGAGCAAGTCTTGACCCAGCCGGGTTCGCCAAGATAAACACACGTTATGTCGATCCGTTACCTCATCCCAGCTACAACTCATAGAGTCGAAGAGGCCATCAAGCGCAGTCGCTTCATTTCCACGGCGGCGTACACGCCAGATACTGAGAGCGCCAAAGCATTTATCGCTGAAATTCAAGCAGAGTTTCCAGATGCCACGCATAATTGCTGGGCTTTTGCCGCAGGCCCACCCGGAGACACTGCCCACGTGGGGATGAGCGATGATGGCGAGCCTCACGGCACTGCCGGAAAACCTATGCTTAGCACCCTCCTCCACAGTGACGTTGGAGAGATCTCCGTGGTGGTCACCCGCTATTTCGGTGGGACCAAACTCGGCACGGGCGGCTTGGTCCGCGCTTACTCTTCCATGGTGAATGCAGTGTTAGAAGGCCTGCCAACCAAAGAGAAAGTAGAAACCACAACCATCACGGCAACCATACCATATCAAGCTGTAACTCTGTTCAAGCGGCTGCTCCCGGACTTTGAGATTGAAGTGGATGAAGAAATATTCACGGATGAAGCCACTTTTCGGCTGATTATGCCCACCGAACATCTGGAGAACTTTTCAGCCGCCTTAGCTGAGCTCACAGACGGCCGAGGACGAGTCCACCAAAATTGATTTGGCAATCATGTTGCAATCAGCGGTAAAAATGGGCTAGCCTTAAGACAAAGAGATATAACCGCAAACCAAACACATACTCTATGTCCAATCAGAAGCTCCGCGCGATTTACAAGCAACTCAATGAAAAAATTGATGAAGCCACAGAAGCGGCTCTCTTTGAGATCAAAGAACTCAAGACTGACCTCAATGAACTGCAACGACATTTTTCCGGTCGCAAGAAAGTGACCGAGATCCAGCCGGATGACGTCCTGCGCTCGGCGTATGAAATCACGCACAAGATGCGGGAAATCCAGAAGCGCAAAGAGATTCTGGCCGAAATGGAAGGCGTCGCAGCCGAGGCTGAAGCCTTGGAATACCTCGAAGCACGAGGGGCAAAGTACCTGACCCGCCCTGTAGGATGGCATTTCCAGACTTCAAAAGAACGCTTCCTTCTCCATGCAGACGACGCAGTGCTGGCCGCAGAGGAACTTCGTAAACTCATGAAGGCGGGCAAACGCCTCAAGAAGCCGAAAAAACGCAAGAAGAAAGCGTAAAAAAGTATAAATCACCCGTGGCCCGCCTTGACTTTCTCAAGACGGGCCACATCTTTGACGAGTATATTAAAGAATGACCCCCGCACCGAAGGTGCCCAATGGGGATGCAAGGGAGCGATCCCCTTGCCCGCCGGAGGCGAAATCATTCGATTACGCCGCAAAGCGGCATCTTTATTTGCCTTTCAACCATAAACCACAAATGGAACAACCAATGATGAAACGCATTTCCCTGGCTCTTTTGGCTCTCATGTCTGTCATGCTGCTTACTGGCTGCGGCTACAACTCCATGCAGCAGCAGGAAGAAGAAGTCTTTGCCGCCATGGGTAATCTGGACGCCGCTCTGCAGCGTCGCGCAGACCTCATTCCCAACCTTGTCGAGACCGTCAAGGGCGCAGCTTCTCACGAAAAGGCCACACTTACAGCTGTAGTCGAAGCCCGTGCCAAGGCTACCCAGACAAAGCTTTCTCCCGAAATGCTCACCAACAAGGCTGCTTTGGCGAAATTCCAGGCCGCTCAGGGCGAACTCTCTTCCGCTCTTTCCCGCCTCATGGTCGTAGTGGAACGCTACCCCGACCTGAAAGCCAACCAGAACTATCTCGGATTGCAGAGCCAGCTTGAAGGCACAGAGAACCGCATTAATGTAGCTCGTCAGCGCTATAATACTGCAGTGAAAGCGTTCAATACATCCATCCGCATGTTCCCTAATTCCCTGACCAACTCCGTTCTCCTCAATCTGGAGCGCAAGGAGTTCTTCCAGGCTGCCCCTGATGCCAAGAACGCCCCCAAGGTCAACTTCGGCAACAACTCCTAATCCGGGATTATTGTGCGCAAATTACTCGCAACTCTTCTCGCTACAGCCCTGGTTGTCCTTATGGCAACCGGGGCCATGGCGTTGGACGTTCCCGCCTATAAAGGGCGTGTGACAGATCTGGCGGGCCTCATATCCCCCGGAGCAGAACAGACACTGAACACCCGCCTGGCCGAACTGGAGCGATCGGACTCCACCCAGATCACAGTCCTGACTATACCGTCTCTGGAAGGCGATTCCATGGCAGACTTCGGCATTCGTGTTGCTGACGCCTGGAAGGTCGGTCAAAAGGGCACAGATAACGGCGCGATCCTCATCGTAAGCAAAGCAGACCGCAAGATACGCATTGAAGTGGGCTACGGCCTTGAAGGCGTACTTACGGACCTTTTGTCCAGCCAGATCATTGCCAATGTCATTGGCCCACGCTTTAAAACTGGCGACTTTGACGGCGGCTTTCTGGATGGCGTCACAGCCATGACCGGCGCCGTTCGAGGCGAATACACAGCAGCGCCTCAGAAGCGCTCTCGTGGCCGACGCGGCGTGCTTCCGCTTATCGTGATCCCCATGATCATCTTCATCGCGTTCACCGAGATGTTCGGCAAACGCAGACGTCGCACCCATCTGGCAGATGGTCAGGCCGTGAATGACCAGACAGCCAACGGACAGGGCAGACATGGATCGGGCCTCGGCACAGCAGCCTCTACACTCTTCTTCCTCTCCATGCTCGGCGGTGGCCGCGGTGGTGGCGGAGGATTTGGAGATGGCGGCGGTGGATTTGGTGGATTTGGCGGCGGTGGATTCGGTGGTGGTGGCGCTGGCGGAGACTGGTAGGAACAGGAGATAAATATGAAAACACTCGCACAGACATTCCTTACCAAGGAAGAACAGGACGCGCTTATCGGCTGCGTCAAAGATGTGGAATCCCGGACCTCCGGTGAAATTGTCCCGGTCATCGCTTCGGAAAGCTATGAATATCCTCGCGCAGCCCATCTGGGCGGCCTGATTATCGCTATTCTCAGCGCCATAGGCATTGCCGTTGCTCTGGGCCGTGAAGACATGTGGGTATTCCTCGCACTCTTCCTGGCAGCCTATGTACTCTTCTCACGAATGCTAACCATGGTCCCGACCCTAAAACGCCCTTTCATCTCGAAAGCCGAAATGCGTGAAGAGGTCAAGGAAGCAGCTGTTACGTCCTTCTATCTCAACGGCTTGCACCGAACCCGCGACCTCACAGGCATCATCATATACGTATCCGTCTTTGAGCGTTCTGTTCAAATTCTGGCAGACAAGGGTATCAATGACAAAGTTGACCCCAAGGTATGGGATGACGTTGTCGCCGAGATGACTCAAGGCATTAAGAACGGACGCCCTGGTGAGGCACTTTGCAAAGGCGTACAGCAGTGCGGAGAGCTCATTACCGAGCACTTCCCCATCAAACACGACGATACAGACGAACTGCCAAACCTCATCGTGGAAGGCGAAGCACAATAGTCTCAGCACATATTCAATGCAAAAGGGCCACCTGATATCAGGTGGCCCTTTTTTGTGACCATAGCATCACTCGCGCACGTCCCTTGCACACATTTGCGTACAAGAATCATTGATTCCGCTCCCCCTTTTGCGTACGCCGTATATATGAAGAAAATTGAGTGGAATAACAGGCTCAACATGGGAGTCCCGCAAATCGACGAGCAACATCGTCGCTTGCTGCATTTGACCAACAACCTAGCAGCCGCCATTCAAGAAGAAGTTGCACAGGATATTTTAGAGTTTATTATCAAGGAACTTCAGGACTACACGAGCTTCCATTTCCGAGACGAAGAGCTACTCATGAAGGATATTGGCTATCCAGAGCTCGAGAACCACACAAGAGCACACAACAAACTCAAGACATCAGTTGATGACTACAGGCAACAGATGGAGCAAGGGAATGAAGTCGCGCCCCAAGAACTCCTTGATTTCCTCGGGCGCTGGCTCATCGACCACATCATATACACCGATAAAAAGATCGCTGAGTTCATCAAAGAGAATGAAGAGCGCTGATCTGGTCTCTATCTAAGTCAACAACTACTACAACAAAGACTACAGCTAATAATTTCGCTCTATACGAACATTTACTCATCTTCTAACAGGCCCAACCACAACCAAGTAAAGTAGGACTTCACCCGGCGGCAATGAAAGTAGTTGAGCCCCTTCTTCATCGAAAAACGCCCCAATTCCACACGCACCAAGCTGCTTGCCAGTAGCAGCAAGATAAATCCGCTGCCCTAGCCGACCTGCTTCCAAATGTGCGTACCGATATGCTCGCGGGCCGCATTGCGCGTTCAGCTTCTCCAAATTCGCTGTGAACAATATGTGCAGCGCTGCGTTGGCAAGCCAGCCCTGATCAAGACAGACACGTGCAGCCATGTCCATGAAATCTCCCGGCTTCACTAACGAAGAAGAACAATCCACCTTATTGATAACATGGTAACCAGCTGAAATTCCGCTATGTTCACTGGCGAGGAATCCTACATTAAGCCCATTACTGCACATGGGAGCCACATCGTGACAAATCATGCTGAGAACATCTGCCATGTCACGTCTCGCGGTACTGGTAGGAATGAAATTACGTCGTGACCGCCGCGTAAGAATGTTAGTTGCCGTGGATGTAGGAATCACCGGCGCAGGCAAAGGCTCAGTATCTTCTATTCTTTCCCCCGGAGCCTTGATGGGACAACGCGCAAAACTCGCTGTTGTCTGATGCACTGCCAACAACTTTTCTGGTGCCGCAGCAACAGGAGCAACCCTGCTGAATGACAAAAGATTCTCAGCACAAAGCGATACAGTCTCGTCTACCTCTGTCTCTGGCCTACATCCGAGTGAATGAACTTGGGCAAGACACCCCTCATACTCAGGGTCGATATCAAGAAATCGGGTCGCGCCTTTGTCATTGAAGTCATAATCCACGTTGACGGGAAACCCATATATTCTCGCTGCCAAACGCAGGTTCTCGACCATATGGCCCACATCGAGCAGACAATACCTGTAAGCACGAGGGCCGTACTTCCATCCACTTCTATGGAATATGGCCGTCAGATAAAATCGAACTATTGGAGCCGTGCCACTAAGCGCGCCAAATACATAGCCAGAGCGCAACTGACTCAAGGTGTGCTCTAACGGATTATAGTGATACAATCCGTCATTCATTCCGTCTGCGTTTTGTATAGCAAGGTACAGCTCTGCCGGATACAGCGCTCCAGCTGAAGCCGGGGCTCGTAAATGAATAGTGATGGTGTCACCATTCTTGCGAGCTTGGGTGATACCCGCTGTCAGATTACAAATCCCAGCCAAAATAGCGGCCATGTTCGGCTTTTCCGGAAAAGGATGTTTGGCAAGAGCCTTATCCAGCGCCACCTCAGGATGCGACAAATCATGAGGGAGATGAAAGATTGGCGTATCGCGGTACAACTTGAATGGAATAGGAACATTATCCCTATTCAATGCACGCCCAGTAACAGAGCCACGATCATGTGAAGTTTCTCTGTGGTAGTCGAGTATGGAATATGCAGTCGTGTCCATGGTCTATGATCCTCCTGAGGAATGGCCGGACCATATCACACCCCCGCCCAATGGCAAATCATGCCAGTAAAACAGTTACTCCAGCGCAAATCTTGATTTTTCCATTAGATTAAGCCATATCCTAACGATAACTATCGAGGGAGAGACCATGGCTGACGAGCACTTCTCAGAACAGGAAAACCCGGTTCTAACGATCCTCAAGACCACTGATGAGGTTAACCAGCTCAAGGATGTTGATACCATTCTTGATAAGATTCTCTTTGAATCACGCAGATTTGCCAATGCAGATGCAGGGTCAATCTTTCTTGTGGATGGCGATAGCCTCATCTTTAGTTTCGTTCAAAACGATACCCTCTTCAAAGGTGGTGGGGCCAATGCTGCGCTCTATCAAAATTTCGGTATCCCCATCAGTGAGCAATCCATCGTTGGATATGTAGCCAAAACGAGGAAAAGCCTCGCCATTGATGATGCCTATGAACTTGATGCCACCCTCCCCTTTTCTTTCAACAAATCCTTTGATGAAAAGTCCGGCTACTGCACAACCTCCATGCTTACTATTCCACTCATCGCTCAAGAGAGCCGCCTTGTGGGAGTTATGCAGTTAATCAATGCCCAAAGCGACATGGGACAATCAATCCCGTTCTCTTCCGATGCCCAAACGTACATCCCTCTTTTCTGCAACAATGCCTCGGTCGCCATTGAGCGCGGCATAATGAACCGTGAACTCATTCTTCGCATGATGAAAATGGCTGAGTTGCGTGACCCGACAGAAACCGGCGCACACGTCCAGCGGGTAGGAGCTTTTTCTGCAGAAATTTATGGCACTTGGGCTGCTCGTCGTGGACATTCCGCCAAAGAAATCAAACGAGAACGTGATAATCTCAGACTTGCCGCCATGCTCCATGATGTAGGAAAAGTCGGTATTCCCGATGCAATCCTCAAGAAACCGGGGAAGCTCACAGACGAAGAATTCGACGTTATCAAAATGCACACAGTGTATGGTGCTCGTCTCTTTGAGAATCAGACCAGCGAGCTTGACCGCATGTCCATGGAAATAGCTCTCTGCCACCATGAAAAATGGCAGGGTCACGGATATCCCGGCCGCGTCACACCAGACATTTGGTCACCGGATGTCACCATGGGAGCTCCAAAAAATGGCGAAGATATCCCCCTGGGAGCACGTATCTGCGCCGTGGCCGACGTCTATGATGCCCTCTCGTCTCCCCGCTCCTACAAAGACCCATTCCCGGACGAGAAATGTCTCGCCATCCTCGAGGAGGATGCAGGCACTCATTTTGACCCTGAAATAGTTGAAATTTTTATTGAAATTTTTGACGTTATCAAAGCCATTCGCGGCAAGTACGCGGAACATTGGGACGGATAAGGCGTTTCTATGGATAAGAATAAACTGTACGATTTTGTTGATCCTGCCGATGGAGAATGTGTTCGCCGCGAGGTGGAACAACTCATTCGAGCATATTACCCTGAATACAATCTCTCATTATTTAAACGCGCTTTCAGCGATGTAGAAAAACTCTTTTTCGGTATGTATGACGGCTATCAGCCCAGCAATACCAAGTATCACGACTTCGAGCACACCTGCTCTGTAGTACTGGCACAAGCCCGCCTCATTTATGGAGCTATGATCGAAGGTAAATCCTTCACGGCTGCAGAAATAGAGAAGGGAATTCTCGCCTCCCTATACCACGACGTAGGCCTTATCCAGACCACCGATGATACACTGGGAACCGGAGCCAAGCACACAGTTGGGCACGAAGAACGTTCCATCCAGTTCATGCGGGAAAATCTGGAAAAAGATCTGTGCGAAGAAGATATTGAAGACATCGCCGACTGCATTCGTTGCACGATTCTCGTCATGTCTCCGGCCAAAATAGCTTTCCGGACAGAAGAAATGCGGATGATGGGATACTTCCTTGGCAGTGCCGACCTTCTCGCTCAAATAGCTGATCGCTACTATCTTGAAAAACTGCTCCTGCTTTTCGAGGAATTCAAAGAAGCGAACCTCCCAGGGTACGATACACCGTTGGATTTACTCATTAAAACAGGAAGCTTCTACAAAGAAGTGGCACGTAAGCGTCTGGATAATGATCTCAACAGCGTCGGCAAATACATGAAGCCGTACTTCAGAAAACGGTGGAATGTGGACATCGACCTGTATGAGCAAGCTATTCAACGAAATCTTGATTACCTCGATAGTATTTTGTCGGGGTGCAAGGATGATCTGGACTGCTTCCTATCTCAATTGCGCCGGGGCGATTTATCGGTAGACCTACTTCGTTAGCCTTAAGCAAACTCAAATCTGATTTTCACACCAAATTATAATGACTTTCTGGCGGCAAGTGCGATACATTACTAAATAGCACCTGTCCGTTTAACCAAGAATTGAGCATGGCCACAAACAGTTCCGCATATGAATCCATCTTCGTTGCCCGGCAACCCGTATTCCATCCAGACGAAACCGTATGGGGGTACGAACTCCTGTTCCGTTCCAGCGAAGAGAATTTTGCCACTATCACAGATGACACGCAGGCAACCTCCTCTGTCATAGCCGACGGCCTTGCTATGGCCATGGAAGGGATGCCCTCCGGGAGCCGCATCCTCATCAACTTCCCGGAAGAAATGCTTCTGGAAGAGTCCGGTTTTGCGCTGCCAAAGGAAAACTGCATCATCGAAGTACTTGAAGGCGTCAAGCCATCCAAGGCTACACTGAGAGCAGTCAGAAAGCTCAAGACGGCAGGCTACACAATCGCAGTGGACGACTACTTCGGACAGCCTCAGCTCAAGCCGTTCCTCGACCTCGCAGATATCGTCAAGATTGATATTCTGGAACTCGACTCCGACATAGAGCGCGTCAAGGCCACACTTGAAGGCATCCCCACGGAAGGGACAACGCTTCTCGCTGAGAAGGTAGAGGATAACGAAACATTTCAAGCACTCAAGGGGTTAGGTTTTTCTTTATTCCAAGGGTTCTTCTTCAGCAAGCCAGAGATTATTCCGGGCAAGAAGCTCTCTTCTAACGAGATGTCTAAGCTCCAGCTACTGGCAGAACTATCAAAGGATGATTTTGATTCCAACAAGTTAGCGGAAGTCCTGCAATCCGACCCAAATCTGAGCTACCGCCTGTTCCGGTACATCAATTCAGTAGGCTTTGGGCTCACAAGCAAGGTCACTTCCCTCAAGCGTGCCATCGACATGATGGGGATGCTCCAAGCCAAGCAGTGGCTGCGCTCTGCGTTGCTCGCGGATATCAACCCTGCACCCAAGGCTGGAGAGCTGGCATATATGTCGGTCCATCGCGCCAAGTTCCTGGAAACAGCTTGCATCCTCACCTCGGACAACACATGCGTGCCTGATACCATGTTTATCGCGGGCCTCTTTTCACTGCTGGAGACAATGCTCGGTATCAAGATGGACGACATCTTGGAGAAGCTCCCCCTGGAAGAAAGCATCGTCGAAGGCTTGACCACCCAAGGACACACTCGCGATCTGCTCGCCCTTGCCCGAAGCTATGAACACGGCCATTGGGGTGATGTTGCACACCGACTCAAGAAGCTGAATATGGACTCCATCAAGGCGGATATGCTGTACGCCCAATCCCGAAACTGGACCCAGAAGACACTTGGTTTTTCCAAGGCCGAGGCAGAAAGCTAGCACGAGCCTGGATGGATGGCAGGTCCGATTCCCAGTCTTTTTCTATACTCTTCCAGTTCCATTTAGACATTTTCATGAAAATATGTTGGTTTCAAGACGTCAGCGCGGCTTAATTTCGCGCATGGAGCTAGAAACTATGAATAATCTTGATACGCTGCCTATCGGCATGTTTGATTCCGGGGTAGGCGGTCTTACTGTGCTCAAAGCACTGAAAGAGCAGTTACCCTGTGAAGACGTGGTATACCTCGGCGATACCGCGCGCCTGCCATATGGCACCAAATCTCCCCAAACTGTTGCTCGGTATGCAGTCCAATGCGCCGACGTACTGGTTCAACGCAACATCAAACTCCTCGTAGTTGCGTGCAATACAGCCTCGGCTGTCGCACTGGAGTCCCTTCGTGAGGCGTATCCAGACATTCCTGTCATCGGCGTGGTACAACCGGGCGCTCAGGCAGCTTGTAAAGCCACCACCAATGACACCATCGCCGTTATTGCAACAGAATCCACCATCGCAGGCGGTGCATACCAAAGAGCGATTCACGCTATCCATCCTCAGGCTCGGATTATCGGCCATCCATGCCCCCTATTTGTGGCCTTGGCCGAAGAAGGCTGGACAGACGGCCCAATCCCCGAAGCGGTAGCAGAACGTTACCTTAATCCAATTTTCAACCCTGCATCCGGGACAGAATCCCCTGTTATTCCAGACGCACTAGTCCTCGGCTGCACCCATTTCCCTCTGCTGGCGCCTGCCATCAAAAATGTACTTAATGGAAAAACTGTCATTGTCGACTCTGCCGCCACCACAGCTGAAACCGTGAATGGCAAATTATCCAGCCTCGATATCAAACGCCCCAACAGCGACTGTGGCTCGGTCCAATATCTGACAACAGACGATACCGCCCGCTTTGCTCGAACAGGAACCCGTTTTCTCGGCACCCCGATTTCGGAAAGCGAAGTAGAGCTGGTCGATCTCTAGTCACAGCATGTAAAAACACCTTCCATTCTCAAACAAAAGGTTCCCCAATACTCTTACTGTATTGGGGAACCTTCTCATGCGGCTTAATTGCTGAATTTACTTTACTATCAGCACTGAATTCCGCGCTCGGGCGGCTACATCGTGAGAAACGCTGAATGCTTTGGCAAACCAAGGTTTCTCTGATTCAGCCATCACAATGAGGGAAAAATCATATCCAATTTCGGAGAGGATGTCGGCAGGATCCCCAATCTCTACGAGCAGTTCGTGCGGCTCGACTCCGGCAGCCTGAAATGCGGCGGCAGCTTCATCAACAGCTTGTTGTGCTTGTGCGCGCCCTTCTTCATCTTCAGCCACAGAGATAATGGATGTAGGACACCTGCACGCCTGAGAATACCGAATGGCCTTGGGAAGCATCGCTCTGGAGCGTTCGGTATCCTGAACACAGACCAGATGCCCGCGCCCCGGCTCAAGCTGGCGAGCCACAATCACGGACTGTTCAGCATGAGCAGCTACCTTAAGTGCCAATGATTTTGGAGTGATGAACTTACGCAATCCTTCCACGGGTTCGGGCGAACCACCCACAATGACCAAATCAGCCTTAAACCGATCAGCCTCATCAATTATGGCGGTCGTCACGTCCGATGCAGTGCGCAAACGGAGTGTAATCATACTACCGCAGGGGCTGTTGTACTGACGAACAAACTCGCCAACCGGATCACCTGCAAGCTCTAAATGGCGCCAATCTTCATCACTTTCTTTGGCTATATCACCCAGCTCAATTAGAATATCGCGCGCAGTGTTCAAATGCTGCATCCCCGGGAGCTCAAGCCCCCATTCAAGCAGATTCTCACGTGCAACGCGTACTTCCATACCGCCAGACTTAAGTCCGCTATCCAAGGGGCGCACATAAAGTAACGAGATATGCGCACAGCTTTTCTGGCTGAGACGTGAAGCGAACTTCAGCCCGGTGTAGGCCTCTGGGCCACCACCAATACATATAAGTATTTTGAGATTTAGGTCGTCCTGTATCATGGGCGACTCCTACAGCCCAACATAGGGCCAGTAAATTTTTGAAGCCAATAGTAAAATAACGAAGGACATCAGCGCCATACGCCACCCGACTTTCATAAAATCCGACGATCGAAGCAAGCCGGAAGAATAAACAATAGTTGAGGCAGGCGTACCAATAACAGTGAAATAAGCAAAAGCACTGGAAACCGCCGTCACCATACCCACCGCCAGTGGATTGGTTTCCGATCCCACTGCAATAGAAAGAACAATAGGCCCAAGAACCGCCACAGCCGCACCATTACTCATGGTATTGGTAATAAACGTCGTGAGCACCATAACTGCACCGAGCAGCCCCATGCCGTGATCCAGACCGAATGGAGCCAACCCATCCATGAATAAACCTGCAACCCACGCAGCAGCACCCGTGTCTCGCATCTGTACACCCAACGAAATAGCCGCAGCATACAACCAGACCACACCCCAGTTCACACCGGAATTCAGATCCTGCCACCGGACGAGGCCAGTAATGAGAAACAGGACTGCACCCAGAATGGCAATGGTACCCATTCCAACCTCGGAGGAGAATCCGACCCAACCGATAAGTGTCAATACAAACAGCAAGATGGCAACATAATGCCGCCCCTGAAGAGCACCCTCGTCACCAACCTGCTCCTTGAGTTTGGCAACCGCTGGCCCAAGGTCTGTAATATCCGTCTTGAAAGTATGCCGCAGGATAATATGCATGAGCGGCAACTGAATAAGAAACACAGGGTAGGCATAGATCATCCATTTGAGATAGCTGACTTTATATTCGTACGTAGCAGGATCATCGCCCGCATAAAAAAAGTCCCGCAGGTAATCAATCATGATGGCATTTCGCGCGCCACCTGAGGGAGTACCAATACCAGCCATGGCACAGGCATAGGATATGGAAAAGAGGAACAGCACTCCAAGCGCCCTTCGCTTCTCTGGATCATCTGTGGCAAGCTGCAACAACGAGAGCGCAACAGGCAGCATCATAGCGGCTACAGTATGTTCACCAATGAACGAAGCGAGGATTCCTGAGAATATGGAAATACCAAATGCAATACGATACGTATTCGAACCCGTAATATTAACGATGAGCAAGGCCAGCCGTTTGTCCAGCTTCTGCTTGACCAGTGCCACGGCGAGCATAAGCGATCCCATAATAAACAGGACCGAATCTTTCATTAGGGATTTGGCAACCACAGAAGAGTCGAGCTCAAGCAAAAACACCTGACCAAGAATGATCAATAGAGCGACAGCAGGGAGTGGGATAGGCTCTGTGATAAACAGAATTGTAGCACCCACGGTCATGACCATCACGCGCCAGCCTTCCGGGCTGACGCCTTCTGGAATCGGGCCCAAAATCATGGCGGCCTGAATAATCAAGGTGATGAAAAACCACCGTTTTTCGCGCAAAAAATGTATCACAGTGGGGCCAGTGTATACCTCTTTACCCCCTGCGCCAAGGAGAAGCTACTTTTGCTCCCCTCCTCATCGGTGGCATCTGCAGCAAAAGTCGTGTATCCACTTAATATTCCATCACTCAACCACCACACACCATGACTACAGAACGCCTCCTGAACGCCTTTACTCATCTTGTTCACAAGAACATCCTGCTTCTCGGCATCCTCGCTGCCATTTGGGCGAGTATGCACTATCCCGTCTCTGAAGCTTTTCTTGATACATATGACATCAACACCCCACTTGTGGCGCTCATCTTCGTCATTCAGGGGCTCAGGATGAATTTCGAGGGCATTGGGAACATCAAGCGATACGCAACCATGATTGGCGGCGCAGCCCTCGTGGCAGTAGTCGTGTACCCACTACTTGCTCACTCACTGTCCATGGTATTCGGTCTTGATTCGGATTTCCGTATCGGCTTCATGCTCCTCTCCAGTCTGCCCAGCTCTCTCGAAGCTGCCATGGCGATGGCGGCCAGCGCCGGTGGAGATCCACTCACGGCTGTCATTCTTCTCGTCTCACTCAACCTCATCGGCATGGTATCAATCCCGGCCAACCTCGCGGTATGGCTTGGTGGTGAGAGTCATGTCAGTGAAATGCTCGTATTGAACAAGCTGCTGTTTTTCCTCTTTATCCCTGCTTTTGTAGGGCAGGTACTGCGTCGCCTTTTCCCTTCGCTCCCCAATCGAACAGAAACAATCTCTCACTATATCCCAATGGTGTGCATCACCATTCTTGTCTACACCTCCTGTTCACGCGAATCAGATCTCTTCCACTCACTCAAGCTCACCGATCTCACGCACATCATCGCGCCATGCCTGCTCCTACATATACTCATGCTCGGGCTCGCCTATCTTGCCAGTACCAAATGGCTCAAGCTCGACGACAAGCCCGCGCGATCCTTCCTTTTCATCACTTCGGATAAGCCCATGTCATTATCCGTAGCCTTGTGGAGCATGACCTACGCCGAGCATCATCCTCTCGCCATTTTCCCCATTCTTGTTTTCTACGTCGGGCAGGTCGTCTTTGACAGTGTTGTTGTCTCCCGATTGATACGAAAAGATATGGAAGTCGTAGAATAAGAAAAGGCTGTCCTTTGGAGGACAGCCTTTATTTTTTCATTTGGTTGGAATGATTAAATGAATGCTTCGAGAATTGTATCTATCTGTTCTGCGCATTCAGCGGAAATTTCCGGCAGCTTGGATGCCGAGATGCCCAGCAGGTTCCATGCATCTTCATCGATTCCTGGGAGCACATACATTCCCCCGCGCGACACTTCCATGGCATTAGTAAGATTGTCCGCAATATGAATAATTCCCGGCTCCAGCGGATTGGGAAATTCCATAGGGTTATGGTGATAATTGATCATATTGGACAAGCCTTCCGGGAACTTCCAGGACTTGAGCAGCGGTTCACTAATGTCTGTATGACAAAACTCGAGAATAGAACGTTCAGCCTCTACCAAGGGGATGGAGTTCTCGCGAGCGAAAAGCATGGCCTCGGTAGACGCGTACGGCAACTTCTTGAACATGATCAATCGGCCTACATCGTGGAGCAGCCCGCCGATGAAGAACCGTTCGGGAGTCAGCCCATTTTGGGTGCCAGCTAACAGCTTGGAAAATATTCCGCAGGTGATGGAATGACGCCAGAAAGATTTCATATCCACCAGTTCGGAGGGGATATCGTGGAAATAATTGATGGCCGAGATACCCAGAGCAAGGGTGGAAAGCTCTTTGCCACCCACCAGGGTTACAGCACGGCTCACGGAATCAATGGTCTGCGGGAAGCCATACAACGGCGAGTTCACCAGCTTGATAAGCTTGGCTGACAGCGACATATCAGTGCTGACGACCTTGGCGATCTGATCCGCAGAAGCAGACTCATCTTCAAGCACTTCCTTGATGCGGAAGTAGATGTCCGGGAAGCTGGTCAACTCGGATTCGTGTTTGACGATGGTATCCGGAGACCCCATACCCGTAAGGAAAAGGTCCTGCATGTGTTCCACATTGGTAGCTCGGCGAACACTCATGTCCGGGAGTTCCCACCCATCCACCACGGCATTGGCCACGGATTCAAGGGTAATATGGAACAGCTCGATAGCGGGCTCGAAATCCGGGTTCACGTACAGGAAAAAGTCGCGAACATACTCCTCGATCTCGTGGAGTTGTTCCTCGCTCAGGTCGCCTGCACCTGCCGCCACGTCAGCTTCGGACACACCCACACGCTCAAGCAGCGCGATATGGCGGTCTTCCAGCTCCGTGCCGGACTTGAAGAGCAGCCTGCCGTCACTGGCAATCAAATCTGATGCCAGTACCATGCCTGCTGTAAGCTCATCCAAGCGTTTAATACCCAAAACTTCTCCCTCCGTTAATGGAGTTAATCCTTAGCCTTCTTTCAAATACGCAATAGTGCCGGGATGGTACACAGGCTTGAACGTAGACGCGATCTTATGCAACGTCTCGGAATGTCCAAGCATCAAGTATCCACCAGGCATCAGGTTGTCATAAAACGAAGTAACAACCCGCTTCTTCATATCAGCATCAAAATAAATAATCACGTTCCTGCAGAACACGATATGTGACCGGGCCACTCGCTTCAGGGATGCCGAGTCGTTGAGATTCATCTGTTGAAAATTCACCAGCTTGGCCACGGTAGGCTTAACCTTCCACCCTTCCGGGTCTTTGGTGAAGTACCGAGTCTTAATCGCATCAGGCGTGGTCTTGAAAGCGTACTCACCATACACACCCTTTTTGGCGCGGGCGATCATGGGCGGGGACAAGTCCACAGCCGTGATCTTGATACGCCAGGAAGCAAGCTCCATTTTGAGCGCTTCATGCAGTAATATGGAAAGGGTGTACGGCTCTTCGCCAGAAGAACAACCTGCGGACCAAATGAAAAGTTCTTTCTTGCCAGCAGCTCGTTGTTGATCAAGTTTTTCCTTGAGGACGTTATTCTGAAACGCCTCAAGCTGTTTCATGTCGCGACAAAAACTCGTCTCGTTGGTCGTCACCAGCTCAAAGAGCTTGTTGAGTTCCATACGATCAACCTTGAGGAGCTTGATGTAATCTACAAAGCTACCTAGGCCCAACTCGGCCAGACGTTTGGAAAAACGGCTTTCAAAAAGGTATTTACGTTTGATATCAACGTAAATACCGCTCTTATCATAGATGAAATCGCGCAACTGGATGAATTCGTCATCCGTTATTTTTACGCTCTTTCTCAGAGATATTGATTTTGAAAACAGCGAGCCCATTCGTATGAGTCCTTAACTTTTCGAGTACCCCTCGCACCGCCATGCAAAGGTGTCCAACAATGTCAGTGAATAGAAACCTACTCACTCTTGATCGAAATCTCAATGATAATGTGAAAGATTATTACTTAACCCCGTAATAAATGCTGAGAAAACCCTTACCAGCACTTATTTCGGACTGATCTCATATGCTTTTACTAATTCCTTCCCTTCGAGCACTCGAACCGGGCCTGCTGCCAGTGACGCCATTTCCTCATCACCAGTGACAACTTCCAGCGGTCCAAGATAGCCCAACAATCTAGAAAGCTCTTCCACCAACTCCGCGCAACGAGCCAAACCGCCCGTCAACACCACTGCACCAATATCAACAGAACCATCTTCCCGCGTCATTGACGGGACAAGCGATGCTGCACTTTTAGCGATAGAGTAAGCAATAGCTTGAAAAACCAGCTTAGCCTTCCCATCGCCTTCTTCGATTCTTTTCACAACTTCACGCATATCATTCGTGCCAAGATGGGCATATAACCCACCGCTACGAAGAACTATTTCTTTGAATACTTCCGGGGTCGTCTGCTCAGTCCTGATCATATCGAGAATCGGCACTATCGGCAGTCCACCAGTACGTTCAGGAGAAAAAGGCCCTTCGCCATCCAGAGCATTAATGACGTCCACAACTCGGCCCTGGCGATGGGCGCCGATGGAGATACCGCCGCCCATGTGACAAACGATGAAATCTGAATTTTCATACTCAACATTCAGACGAGCTGCGGCAGTTCGAGCCGCACCGCGCTGGTTCAATGCATGGAACAGGCTGCGTCGCTCCACCCCGGGCAATCCGGTGAACCGAGCCACATCCATCATCTCGTCCGTAACCACGGGGTCCACAATGAATGCAGGTACACCCCACTCTTTTCCGAGTGTGTCAGCAAGAATTGCCCCGAGATTGCAAGGGTGCTCGCCATAACGTGCACTTTCCAAATCACTCAACATATCCTCGGACACCGCGTACACGCCACCTTCCAAAGGATGGAGCAACCCTCCACGCCCGGCAATGGCTGAAATCTCCGATGTATCGACACCTTCTTCGGCCAAAACTATCCGAATGGCATTCATACGAAAACTGTGCTGGCCCATGACTGAATCAAACCCGGCAAGCTCTGCTTTATCATGCTGAAATTCTCGGCTTACTAGAGCCTTGCCATTTTCATACAATGCAAGCTTGGTGGAAGTGGAACCAGGATTGATAACGAAAACTTTCACTACGCACTCCGTTTTGCAAGCAAGCTAGCCAAGGCGATAGAATGGAACTTGGAAGCATCGGAATCGCCACGGGACGGGACTACGATCGGGACCCGACTACCGACAACAACAGCGGCCATGGTGCAGCCGGAAAGCGTTGTCAGTGCTTTATACAAAATATTTCCTGCCTCGATGTTAGGCGTCACCAGAATATCAGCACACCCTGCAACAGGATCATCGAAACGCTTACAGGCGGCGACTTCGCGAGACACGGCCAGATCGAGCGACAACGGCCCGAGGACCTCGGCATCACCAAACTCACCCTGCCGGGACATCTTAGTCAGGATGTCCCCGTCCAGAGTAGCTGGCATAGCTGGATAATTGATCTTTTCTGTCGCCGCGAGGATTGCGGCTTTGGGCCTTGCTATACCAAGCTTCCGCGCCACATCCAGGGCATTTTTGAGAATGTCAGCTTTACGCTGCATGGAAGGAGCAATGTTCACACCGGGATCGGTCATAAGCATGAATCGTCCATCAATGGGCGATTCAAATGCAGAAATATGGCTCAAGATACGACCGGGATGTGGCACGCCCGTCTGTTTGTTCAACACAGCCTTGAGCAGTGTCGCTGTTGAGACAAGCCCCTTCATGATGAATTGCGTTTCACCCTCACGGAACAAACGTACAGCCTCAGCCACGGTTTTCTCGTCGTCAGGTAGATGAATCGTCTGGAAAGGGGAAATATCAAGCCCGCGCTCATCGGCTATGCGCTGTGTCTCATCCATATCACCAATAAGAACAGGCTCGGCCACCCGGCGCGTATACGCCTCGATTCCAGCCCGCAGCACGTGGCCCTCAGCAGAACGTGCGATGGCAACCTTAGGAAGCGGCGCATCGCCCTCAACAGTAGCAGCCCGGATGAGCTCTTCCAAACTGCGTATGGGATCATTCTGGACCATCAGCTACTCGTCTCCACGCTTCAATGCGATCATACCGGAACGACACAATGACTTGATACCATAAGGAATAAGCATCTGAATCAAGCCGTCTACACGTTCTTGATCTCCAGAAAGCTCCACAGTGATCGTCTCCTGCCCCATGCCTACAACATTGGCGCGGAACACTTCAAAAATCTGCATGAGCTGCCCTGTATTCTTCGGAGACATGGCAATTTTGATCATGACCAATTCCCGATCCACGAAATCCTTCCGAGAAAGGTCATCGATCTGAAGGATACCATCAAGGCTATCGAGGTATTTCTCTGCCGCATCAATAGCTGCATCGTCACCTTCAAGACGCAATACAATGCGGGAAATTTCAGGATTTTCAGTCTCACCAGCAGCGAGAGAAAGAATATTGGCATCAGATTTACCGAATCGGTGAGCGATTTCACCCAACACTCCGGGCTGATTCTTGGCAAGAGCGGATAATGTCCGTTTCAAGGGAAGCTCCTTGGTTGTGTTTTGCATCGACGTTAATCGAAATAGCGCATGATTTCACGGAAGGGAAGCAGATGAGACCCACAAAACTGCATTCCAATCAATGCTTACACAATAAAGCAGGCAAGACCGTACCACGGAGCAGCACGGGAAAGTATGATTATAAGACTATATGGCAATTCAGCCCGGCAGGCTGATGAGAATTATTTTTTCAAGGCACCCAAAACATCGGCCAGTTCGCGAATAACGCCAAAACCGCCAGGCGCTTCGGTCACATAATCTGCCAAGGCGAGAATAGCGGGATGAGCATCCGCGGGCGCCACTTTGAATCCAGCCAGCCCCATGGCATCAGAATCATTCACATCATTCCCCACATAGAGAACATCTGTCAGACTGACACCCTTGGAGGCAGCCAGCTCAATAATTGCTGCCCCTTTATCTGACACACTCTGCATGGCTTCAATACCCAGCTTTTTAGCACGTGCCGAAACGACCGGATTGGTCTCTGTACTAAGAATACACTGCTCGACACCAAGCTTCCTGATCATTCCGATACCGAGTCCGTCACTCCGATTTGCAGCTACAGACTCTCCACCATCCTGATTCACAAAAACTCTGTTATCAGTCATAACGCCATCAAAATCATAAATGACAAGCTTCACCCGACCAGCCTCAGGCAAACCACGCTGCATGAGCATAATAAGTTCGCCATCTGGCCCTACATAAAGCGGCGTCTCTTCAAGAATTTTTTCAGCACGCCCACCACCGCTTTCCATAATCGCGGCAGCAGCAACTTCGAGATCTGCTACTTCCACTGTATGGACAATACATCCCCCGGTGGGCCCATCAGGTGTTTCCAGAAGACGCAAGGATTGCCCGTAAGGGCCGATAAGCAATGTTTCCCAAGTTAGAGAGAATCCCAACCCCTTTTCATAGAACGAGGCGGATTTTTCACTATCGCGGACCAGCAGTGTGACAGTAGGATGAACAGCCATCATAACTCCTTGAATATTCAGTTTCGCGGCCGAGGATAGCCTGCCCGGCAAAAGGGTGCAATAGATGGATCATTCACCTTCGCCCCCCCCGAGAAGTGTTGCGAATAGGGCATAATTCCGATACTTCGATATCTGGTCGACAGTTCACCAAGGCGTTGCCGCCCCTCATGGGGAGCTAAACCTGTCATTTTTTCTTTTCGATACGACACCTTATCCACGTGCCGGGTCGGAAGCCGGCGACCACCGACAATCCATATTCCGTGGTAGGCGCGAAAGCGAGGATAAGTCATGTCCAAAACACCACTCCCTTTGCATGTAGGCGATATCTCAGGATTTGCCCGCACATTACGCCGCCAGATGGACAATCTGGACCGTATCCCCAGCCATGTTGAAATGCTTAACCTGCTCACAAAAGCGGGCGGATATCGTAATTTCCAACACTTCAAGGCCCAGCAGGACACATCACACGCACCCCGTGAGATAGAGTCAACGCTGACAGAGATTGACCTCAAACGAATCAAGCACCTTACTCGCCACTTTGATGGAGCAGGGAAACTGATCCGATGGCCCAAAAAGTTCACCTTACGCATGCTCGCCCTGTGGGTAATGTGGTCCCGCATTGCTCCGCGAAAGGCACATACTGAATTGGAAATCAATGAGATCCTAAAACAGAATCACCACTTTGAAGACCACGCATTACTCCGCCGAGAGCTAGTGGATCGGGACTTCCTCAAACGGACCGCTGACGGACGACAATACTCTCGAATTGAGCGCCGCCCGCCAACGGAAGTGGTCGAATTATTCAGACAAATCCGTAGCCATTAAGGCGCTTCACACACCTCACTAAAAACAGAAAAGAGGGGCCAGGAAAACCTGGCCCCCTCTTCTTTTTGTGGACATAGTATCGAAGCGCAACAAATACGAGATGTTATAATGAATTACTCAGAATAGTAAACGATAATTACTCTCATTATATTAACTCATTCGAGAATTGTCTAAATTTTTCCTAGATTTTTTCTAGAATATCAAAATCCAGCAATAATAGACGGCAAGCGCATGCTAAATGCCTGCATCACTCTCTTCAATTCCCATCTTTTCCGCCAGCTTTCTCTCTTTCCGCTCTTTATACCTCATGAGCAAATCCCACTCAACGGGCATGATGAACAGAGTCAACGTGGTAGCTACACACAATCCAGTGACAAAGGTGGTCGCCATTGTACCCCAAACCAGAGAATAATACGGTATGCCCAGCGCCATGGGGAGCAGACCCAACGTAGTCGTTAACGTAGTCAGCAAGATAGGTCTGAGCCGAATACGCACACCCTCCCTGATAGCCTCGGCACGAGACATGCCTGAAGCATACAGACGATTAATGAAGTCCAGTAGGACCAACGAATCATTGACCACAACCCCAGTGACACCCACGGTGGCAATAAAGCTGTTCACCGTAAACAGAGATCGTGTGAAGAAGGTTCCAAACACGACACCCGTCAAAGCAAACGCCACAGCCGAAAGGATAACCACGGGCTGCGTGTACGACTGGAACTGACAGGCAAGAATCGTATAAATGATCAATATCGCGATAAGAAATGCATACATGAGAGATGAGAACGACCGCCCGGTGGATTCGAATTCACCGGCAAAGCTAAGGGTCGCCCCTGGATATCTATTCTGGATGGTCTCATAAAATGCCCTCACCTCATGCACCACGCTCGGTGCACTGACAGGGGCTCCCGGCCGAATATTAGCGGTCAGCGTCACTGCGCGTTGTCCCTGAAAGCGGTTGAGCTGTCCCGGTTCCCGATACGTTTCCACATCCACCAGGTCACCCACACGAACCGGACCTTCGTCATCCTCCAGAATGGGGATATCCAAAGCATCCTCCGGCTGTTTCAAGTACCGCTTATCGATCTTCATACGAAGGTCGATGTCCTCATCCGCAGCTCGGAATTTTCCAACAAAGCGTCCATCAAGCAGGCCACCCGCAAGGGAGACCACCTGCGCAGGAGTCAGGCCATATTCCGAAACAAGACTCGGCACTGGGCTGAACCTGAATACGCGATTATCCGTCCCTGTATCAGCCACAAAATCTATAAGATGTGGCCCGATAGTGGGATTCGCCTTGACCCAGTTATAGACTTCATCCTTAAGCCGCTTCACTGAATCCTGATCCGGCCCAAGCACGCGAATATTCACATCCTTGCCCGAAGGTGGCCCGCCCTGCTCCGGCCAAACTCGAAGATTCCAGCCATGCACAGCAAACGGCTCCAGCTTCTTGCGCATAATATCCAAAAGCAACAAAGGATCGTTGTCTGGATTTTCTATGAAATCCTGCTCAGCCTTGGCTGGCAATTCCACAGTAATAATAGCCTTGTTGGCCCCGAAGACATTTTCATAATCCTCATTAATATCCATACCCGCCAAAGCCGAAGCAGACTTAACCGTCCCCGCGCCAAGCTCCTTGATAAATATCGACAATTCCTTGGCCTTCTCTGAAGCCACATGCACATCCGTCCCAACTGGGCCTTCCATGGAAACATAAAACAGCGAGTACTCGTCCGGGAAAAACTTAATACGCAGCAACGGCATAACACCTGACACCGAAACTCCAAGAATCACGATAGCCATGATGAACGCACCAAACACCACAAACAGGCTCTTCCATTTATGCCGTAATGATATCTGCAAGACCCGATCAGTCACACGGCGCAACCACACCAAGAACTGAGGATCACTTTTACGCCCATGCTCTTTCGCGTGTTCTTCAAGCTTGCCCGCGCCCGGCCAATCCAGAAAATGCGGTGGCAGTATAAACAAGCACTCAATAATAGACGCCATAATCGCAAAGGTAACCGCTTTGGGCACCTGAGCAAAGAATTCGCCTGTCGAGCCAGACATGATAAGCATGGGCAAAAATGCCGCGACTGTAGTCGAAGTTGCCGCCAGAACGGGCAAAAACACTTCGCTCGTTCCATCAATAACAGCCTGCTTCAGCTGCTTCCCTTCCTGCACATGGCGATAGATATTTTCCACCACCACAATGGCGTCATCCACAATAATACCACTGACAAGTACGAACGAGAACAAAGTGATTTCATTCAGTGAGTTATCCGTCAGCCACATGATGATCATCGTCACCAGAAACGCAAATGGGACCCCAACCGTAGTTAGCATGGCGTTCCTGAATCCCATAACCAACCAAATACAGCCGCACACCAACACAATACCAACCAGCAGGTTCGACCCCAGTGTGTTGATATTTTCATTCACATAGACCCGCTGGTCCTGACTCATGACCGCCTCGACACCTTCTTTGTCGAGCACAGACATAAATGAGGCAACCACCGTCTCCACCTCTGCACCGATATCCAGCGCATTCCCATCAGGTGTCTTAATAATCTTAACGGAAACCGAGTCTTTACCGTTCACGGACGAAACCACAAACGGATCTCGATAGCTCATGCCCGCGTGACTCAGCACATCCCCCACTGTCACAAACGAGCCATCCAAATCCCGCCGCACCACCGTTCCAGCAATCTCATCACGACTCCGAAACTTCTCATCCACCACAATGACGTATTCGCCAGAGTCGCTCACAAAGTCGCCAGCCGGAACCGAAATATTCGCCCCTTGCAGCGCCTTGCCAACTTCATCAAAAGTCACACCCAGTCGCATCAATTTCTGCGGATCAAGTGACACATGAAATTCACGAGTATATTCTCCGTGAATCTGCACCTCTTTCACTCCCGGAATTCTCTGCAAGGGAAGTTTCATCTCCTCCGCCATCAAGGTAAGTGCTCTATTCGATCGATCACCAACCAAATTCACCGAAATAACAGGTAACCATTCGCTAACCCGAATAACGGTGAAAGTCGGTGGATCCATTTCATCAGGTAGGTCATTCTGAATAGACAGCACCTTAAAACGCAATTCGTCATACAAAGTGTCATAGTCTGTATCGTCCAAAAACTTGACCATGATCGATGCACGTTGCCGGAATGATCTTGAACGGATGAACTCGACGTTCTGCAAATCTTCCAAAGCGTCTTCAATTTTCCGCGTGACCAATGTCTCGACTTCATCAGGACTCGCGCCCGGCAAGAAGCCACTGATAATAACCTTACCCATACGGACGTCAGGATAACGTTCCACAGGCAGTTCAAACACACAAAACACGCCCACGACCATCAACATAACAAACAAAAGGTTCACAAAAACCTTCTGCCCCAACGTCATTCGTACGATATCTTTGATCATGAAGATGCCTCCGGCGGCTGGGGGAAGGGGAGAGAATACCCCCTTTTAAAAAGGGATTCCTTCTCTCCCCTTCCCCCGGCCGCCGGAGGCAAAAAGAAAAGACCCTTGTCTGCATAAGCAGACAAGGGTCTTTAATTGTATTGTCTATCAGTCTAGCTGACAGCAGCAGCGCCGGCGTTGATGGCTTCGGCGTTGGCGGGGAGCATTTTGTGGTAGCGTGGCGAGATCACGTTTTCGAGGGAGTCGATGACTGCCTGAACAGAGACGATCTGCGTTGCTTGCACATAGGCTCCGATAGCTACCATGTTGACCAGACGGGCATTGCCGAGTTTATCAGCGATGTCGTTCATTGGTACATCGAAGCATTTGAGTCTGTCTTTATCGGCAAGGTCTGCGTCAATCAAGGAAGTGTTGATGATGGTGACGCTGCCGTCTTGTGTCCGGGGCTGGAACTTGTCCAGAGACGGACGGTTCATTGCGATGAGGGACTGTGGGCTGTGAATGATGGGCGAGCCGATTTCTTCTTCGGACAGGACCACGGTACAGTTTGCAGTTCCACCACGCATTTCTACGCCATAGACGGGGATGTAGGTGACGTTGAGACCATCGTTCATTCCTGCGTAAGCGAGGAGGTTACCGATGAGCAATACGCCCTGTCCGCCGAATCCGGCGATGATTGTATCCATGTAACGCATTAGCATAC